>OGIE01001536.1_pt1 | contig 32002 bp, 25 predicted proteins | sample 1571581 | NCBI WGS metagenome assembly OGIE01 (sample SAMEA2582021, study PRJEB24529) | metagenome | biome: Human gut stool | place: China | collected 2011 | reverse complement strand
GGAGCCGATGTCATCTTTCATCCGGAACCGGAGGATATGTACCATGATCCACATGCCTTTGTAAGTATTGATACTTTATCAGAGACACTGTGCGGTAAGACAAGACCAATCCATTTTAAAGGTGTATGTACCGTTGTTTCTAAGTTATTTAACATTGTAACACCGGACAGGGCTTATTTTGGTCAGAAAGATGCACAGCAGTTGGCAATCATCCGCAAAATGGTACAGGATCTGAATTTTGATATCCAGATCGTAGGCTGCTCAATCATCCGTGAGGAAGACGGACTTGCCAAATCATCCAGAAATACCTATTTAAGCGCAGAAGAGAGAAAGGCTGCACTGTGCCTTTCAAGAGCCGTTAAAACCGGTCAGGAGGCGATCTGCAAAGGAATTAAGGCAGAAGAAGTTCTGTCAAAGATGCGCGCAGTGATCGAAGCAGAGCCGCTTGCAAAGATCGACTATGTATCCATGGTAGATGCACTGGATATGCAGCCGGTCGAGAGTGTGGAAAAAGATGTTCTGGTTGCCATGGCAGTCTATATTGGAAAAACAAGGCTGATCGACAATTTCAGCTATGAGGTATAGCCTATGGAAAACAGAATGAAAAAAGTGGGAAAGGTCAGCTCTTTTCTTACAAAATATATCGGGATCATCATTATCTGTTTTTCCATCATTGCATTTTTCTGGCGTGACGGCTTTGCGTGGACAACGAGCTACACTTCTGTATTTCTTGGAGTTGCCATGTTCGGCATGGGGCTTACGATCAAGATGGACGATTTTAAAAGAGTCTTTTCCAGACCAAAAGAAATCCTGATCGGATTCATCGCACAGTACACGATCATGCCGGTGATCGCGTGGATCCTGTGTCAGCTGATGCAGCTGCCGACAGATCTGGCGCTTGGCGTGATTCTGGTTGGTTGCTGTCCGGGCGGAACGGCAAGCAATGTGATCACCTATATCGCCGGAGGTGATGTGGCACTTTCTGTCGGAATGACGATCACATCAACTCTTGCAGCACCGATTGTAACACCACTTCTGGTGTATGTACTCGCCGGAGCCTGGGTAGAAGTATCCTTCTGGGCAATGGTAATTTCTGTAGTAAAGGTTGTTCTGGTTCCGGTACTTCTGGGAATTCTGATCAACTGGGTCTGGGGAAAACAGATCCAGAAAATATCAGAGGTTCTGCCACTGATCTCAGTTGTATCGATCGTAATGATCATCAGCGGAATCGTAGCCGTCAATGCAGAAAAAATCTTAAGCTGCGGACTTCTGGTTCTTGGAGTTGTGATGCTTCACAATCTCTGCGGAATGGGAATCGGACTTGGTGCAGCGAAAATTTTACATATTGAGTACGATAAGGCAACCGCTATTGCCATCGAAGTCGGAATGCAGAACAGTGGACTTGCAATTTCCCTTGCGACTGCCAATTTCGCGGCAAATCCACTGGCAACCCTTCCGGGGGCGATCTTCAGTGTATGGCATAATATATCCGGATCTTTGTTTGCAGGGATCCGCAGGAGCGGAGAACAGACGAAAGAGGCATATCAGGAAGTTACAGAATAAGAAAAATCCTGCGATTTTGAATTGGCAAAATCGCAGGATTTTTTGTACTCAGAACAGAAAATACAGAGACTAAAGCACGTCATTTTTGTACCGATTTGAACTAAAAAAAATGTGAGGTGCTTAAATTAAGTTGCCGCACCGCCACTTTTATCTCTTTTCCTTACGGAGGCTAAGGAAAATCGCAGTAGACAGTTATTCTTTCCACCACGGGGCTTTTTTCTTTCCGCCATGGAGAAAGTTTCTTTCCACCATGATGGAAAGAAAAAAGCCCCGTGGTGGAAAGAATAAACGTCTGCACACGAAGGAACTAATCTTCGGAAGGAAAAATCATAGGAGTGCCTAAGAAAAAGGTTAGAAGTAGGGAGAGGAAATTCATTTCCGGGCGGTTATGAATTTGACTCACTACAGACCATCTTCATTCCTCCCTCCTACTGTCGGACAAAATAAGAAGATAGTATTGTCTGTCATTTAATTCCTTTTAGATACGCGATTATGGATTTCAGAAAAATAATAGGTATCTTTGCAACTCATTTGCTGCCAAACGGCAACAAGCCAGAGAAAGATAACTAAGAATATAAATATAGATATGGCCAAAGAAAAAATCATCCTCACGGGCGACCGCCCCACAGGACGCCTGCACATAGGACACTATGTAGGCTCATTGAGAAGAAGAGTGGAGTTGCAGAACTCCGGTTTGTATGACAAGATATTCATCTTCATCGCCGATGCACAGGCGCTGACCGATAATGTGGACAACCCGGAGAAAGTGCGCCAGAACGTGATTGAAGTAGCACTGGATTATCTGGCTTGCGGCATAGACCCGGCAAAGTCCACCATCTTCATCCAGTCTCAAATTCCGGAACTCTGTGAGTTGAGTTTTTACTATATGAATATGGTGACGGTATCCCGCCTGCAACGCAACCCGACCGTAAAGACCGAAATCCAGATGCGCAACTTCGAGACGAGCATACCGGTAGGTTTCTTTACCTACCCCATCAGCCAAGCAGCGGACATCACAGCTTTCAACGCAACGACTGTCCCCGTAGGCGAAGACCAGGAGCCGATGCTCGAACAAGCTCGTGAAATAGTACGCCGCTTCAACTATATATATGGTGAAACACTAGTGGAACCGGAAATCCTGCTGCCGGACAATGCAGCCTGCCTGCGTCTGCCGGGAACCGACGGTAAAGCTAAAATGAGTAAATCTCTGGGCAACTGCATCTATCTTTCTGACAGTGCCGAAGAAGTAGAAAAAAAGATTCGTGGCATGTACACCGATCCTGACCACTTGCGCGTGCAAGACCCGGGTAAAGTAGAGGGCAATCCTGTATTCACTTATCTGGATGCTTTCTCCCGTCCCGAACACTTCGAACGCTATCTGCCCGATTATCCTAATCTGGATGAATTGAAAGCACACTACATGCGTGGCGGTCTGGGAGATGTGAAAGTGAAGAAGTTCCTTAACGCCATCATGCAAGAGACATTGGAACCGATTCGTAACCGTCGTAAAGAGTTCGAAAAAGACATTCCTGCCATCTACGAAATGTTGAAGAAAGGTTGCGAAACTGCACGCGAAGCCGCTGCTGCTACATTGGACAATGTACGCAAAGCGATGAAGATTAACTATTTCGACGATACAGAACTGATTGCAGAACAGGTGAAGAAATTCAGCGAAGAATAATTGCTTCTTATTCTTAAAGAAGTTCTCATTATTACAAAACAGAGGAACGCCCTGTCTCCCGTAGAATCTACGAGAGAACAGGGCGTTCCCTTACACATGAAAAGACTATATTTAATTAGCAGATTTTACTAATACCACACGATTCAAAATCGGTTGACCAAACTTATCTACACCACCACCTGCATCAATACTCAGGCGATCGGCAGAGATACCATAGTTCTTAACCAACGCATTCTTAACAGCTTGTGCACGTTTCAAGCTCAACTCTTTGTTGAATGCCGGAGTACCGGTTGCAGAATCGGCATAACCATTTACGGTATAAGTAGCGTTCGGGAATTGTTTCATTTGTTCTGCCAGATAAGACAGATTCATAATTTCACGCGGAGACAGCTCGGCAGAACCGATAGTAAAGAATACAGTACGCGGTGCAATGTCCGGATCTGGAACGATAACCTCTGTTTCAGTCACTTCTGCTACCGGTTGGTTCTCTGCCTGTATCAATGCATTCTTCAATTGTGCATTCTGTGCGCCCATCATTGCCAGCTTATCCTGCATGGCAGCCAGCTCAATCTGAGAAATCAACTGCGGCATCGGACGACGGAAACCACGGGCAGGGAAACGGTAAGTCAAACCGACCGTAGCACTCAACACGCCATCATAGCCATGATCGCCACCAACTTCACCGTCGAATTTATCCTCAACACCCATTGCACTAAGTTCCAGGTTAATATCTATCGCATTCGAAATCCGGAACTTGTTGATGATACCTGCGTTTACGGACAGTGCCTCGCGATGGGGCTTTGAGTAGTTGTGAGTAAAACCCGCACCTACATAAGGAATAACCTCATAAACACGGTGCTGATTATAACCGCCGAAGAGTGCATTCAGGTTGAACATCACGTCACCGTGCAGATTCATGTAATCGAAGCGTTGTTTATAGTAACCGTCTTTCAGTTCGGCACCTTTCACATAGTCGGCACCACCATCGTATGTAAAGCCTCTTGCCTGAAGACCGCTATATTGCAAACGCAATCCTAAACCAGGAGTGAACCATTTACCAACGGAAATATTCAGTGTCGGGCTGATACGCTTGCCAAAACTTCCGGCTTTATCATTATCACCAAATGTAGCTTCGGCACCGCCTCCGATAGAAAAGAACCAGTTACTCCAGAAAGGATTGGTTATCACCTGATACTTATCCTGCACTTGAATAACCTCGTATTCTACTACTTCACTTGTACTGTTCTGGGCCCAGGCGCCAGAAGTCAGGCCGGCCAGAGCCAGCAACATTAGAATCTTTTTCATATACCTAAATAGTTAAGTGGTTAATTTAAATTCATTCTTTAATTTGCTTAAATAACACCCGCAGAACTAAAAGGTTTTTGAGAGAGTATAATTTTTGTTATTGAAGTATATTATAAATTGAGGAGAATAAAAGCTCTTTTATACATTTCGGGCGAATGATTATCCGTCCGAAATGCATTATATCAATTATCTTATCGCGAAAACAGTTTCTCGATATCTTCTTCTTTAATGGTGGACAGTACCGTACGTCCATCTGGCGTATAGTTTGGAGTAGGACAGGCAAACAGGCTATCTACCAGATTCACCATTTCTTCATTGCTCAACACCTGTCCATAGACAATCGCGGCAGCCTTTGCCAGTGTCAGGGCCAGCATCGTTTGCACCTCTTCTTTCACATCATTTCCTTTTTCCATAGCCGTATGCACCATATTACGCACCAGTTCTACAGGGTTCAGTCCCTCAATACCGGACGGAATACCGTTTATTGCATAACTACCACCTCCCAACGGTGTCAGTTCAAAGCCAACTGCCGAAAAATCTTCCAGAATACTTTCCAACACCGCAGCTTCCGAGGCCGGCAACTGCACTATTTCGGGGAAAAGCACTCCTTGAGACACTCCTTGCTTCTGACGAATCTGACTCATATAGCGTTCAAACAACACCCGGATATGCGCTCTATGCTGGTCTATCAGCATCAAACCGGACTTGACTGAAGTCAGGATAAACCGCCCCTTGAACTGAAAATGTTGAGTACCTTTTTCCACCGCCGATTCATTGGTATATAACGATGCTGCTGATGATGGTGTCATTTCCGTTTCCGCAATATACGGCGTACGTTCCTCAGGCATATTCACAGGTGCAGATGCAGAGATCCAGTCCGTTTCATCCACAAACGGTTCTTCCTCCATTGGAGCATTCATCTTGCTGGCTTTCTCCAGACCATCGTACAATCCCTCCCAGTCTACCTTCGGACGGGAATAACCGCCCCCTCCATAAGAAGAAGAGGAAGAAGTCTTGAACGGATTGAAGTCAGAATTATAATGAACCTTCGGTGGCTCTATCGGGCGGGTTTGGTCGAATGTCGGAATATCCGGCATGCCTTCCATATCGAAATCAATAGACGGCACAGCATTGAATTTACCCAATGATTCTTTTACTGCCGCAGAAAGTATCTGCCAGATAGCCTGTTCGTTTTCAAATTTGATTTCCGTTTTAGTGGGATGTATATTCACATCAATATTAGCCGGATCAACATCAAAATAGATAAAATAGGAAATCTGTTCTCCAGCCGGAATCAGTTGTTCATAAGCATCCATCACCGCTTTATGAAAATACGGATGGCGCATATAACGGCCATTCACAAAGAAGTATTGATGGGCGCCTTTCTTACGAGCCGTCTCCGGTTTGGCAACAAAACCCGATACTTTCACCATCGTGGTGTCCACATCCACCGACAGTAAATGCTGGTTCAACTTCTTACCGAACACTGCCAGGATACGCTGGCGGAGCGGCATTACCGGCAGATTGAACAACTCGGTATCATTGCTATATAAATAGAAAGCCACCTCGGGATGTACCAAAGCGATGCGTTCGAATTCTGTAAGGATATTGCTGAGCTCCGTCGAGTTCGCTTTCAGAAACTTGCGGCGGGCGGGTATATTAAAGAACAGATTCTTTATGGAGAAGTTACTCCCTTTAGGACAGGAAACGGCTTCCTGGCTTTCTACTTTGGAACCGGCTATTACAATCCGCGTCCCCAGTTCCTCATCGTCCATGCGGGTTTTCAGTTCCACTTCTGCCACCGCAGCGATAGAGGCCAACGCCTCACCGCGAAATCCCATTGTGCGCAAAGCAAACAAATCGGCAGCTTCTTTTATCTTGGACGTGGCATGACGTTCAAAGGCAAGGCGCGCATCCGTTTCGGACATACCCTTTCCATCGTCAATCACTTGTATACAGGTCTTTCCTGCATCCGTCACCAGCACGTGTATCTCTTGTGCTCCGGCATCAATTGCATTCTCTACCAATTCCTTAATTACGGATGCCGGACGCTGAATCACCTCTCCGGCAGCAATCTGGTTGGCAACCGAATCGGGCAGCAAATGAATTATGTCGCTCATAAGAACAATGAATTGTTTTTTAATTAGTTAAGTTAGGAAAGTAACTGCCGGAATCAAATTATTCCGGTGCTTATTGCATACCACAAATATATCAGCAAGGCGATAATAACCAGTATCACTCCCAAGTGTATCGGTTTACGCCCGCTTTCCTTACGTCGTTTCAGGTGGGTAGTTCCTTCAACAAACTTTCCCCGGATGTCTTCCGGTGAAAATTCTTTCTCAGGTAACATTCCCAAGTCACGTTTGGCGCTTTCTTCCATCTTCGCCAACTTCTCTTTTCGCTCATCAACATATATATATTGATGGTTAAAGCCGCGCGGCTTTCTCATTGTGAACATTCCCATAGCGCTTATTTATTTCTTTTGATATTCATATTTCTTGGCGAAACAACAGGTTTCCGATCTGATTTCTGTAATTGTTCACCAGCTCTCTTGCCCCGCCATTCAAAAATATCTTCCTTATTCCGTGGACGGATATAATCGAACCAGACAAAAGTGGGCAACTTATATTTATCTGCCGGAATTTGATCCATCGGATACATCGTACCATTAGCCTTGCCAATAAAAGCACCTTTTTCCATGCGCCGCTCTTTCAGCAGCATACGCAAAAAACCACCTTCGGCATAATTCAGTCCAATCAGGCTACTGTCTTTTTCTTCCACAGGATAGAAGATAACCAATACATTACCGTTCACATCTACCTGACGCATATCTCCATCAATAAAGAAAGCTTTCATCTCTTTACCGGTCACCTGATTGTAGTGGATGGAGTCTTTCCGTTCCACAGTTAATGCCTGATTGATGATGTGCGCCCAGTCGATGGTGCTGTCGTTCATATAAACCTTGATTTCTTCACCTAACAATTGTTGTTCGCCATGCCATAAGATAGGATCGACGTACATAGTCATGCAAGAATCCTTAGAATTATATACCAGAGAATCGCATACGGCCTGCACATCTGTACGATAAGCGCGAACTTTATGATAAGCACGCATTTCGCGATACATGGAGTCAGTATCTATATTATAGGTAAGTAAGCGCAAAGTATCACCATGCATAAACAAACTATCACCTTGTGAATAGTCGATGGCAACCGCACGTAGCGTGGCAAGAGCACTTCCCGATATTTCATTGTAAAAACAATAATCACCGGTCAGCATATTCTTGTTGATGGTATCGTTCATCTGCACATTATCAAATGCTTCACCATACCCCAGAACACGGTCATAGAAAAGGCTGTCGCCTGTCAGTTTCTTACCTTCGTTGGTCAATACGGAACGATCCAGCAGTTCTGCCTGTTCGGTAGTGGTATTGTAAATACCCCGTTCGGAGTAGATGTGATTCTTATCGCTCACAATATCCGAAGGCCCCAGAATTGTAGCAATCTTACTCGCAGTACTATATTTCAGAGTATCCGAGGTCAGGACAAACTGCGGATTTACTAACTTCACGTCATGGTTGAATACGGACAACTTAGTCGCCGGGCTATACTCTCCCCACTCGGAAGTCAGCACATTCTCCTCGTCGGTCAACGTTCCACCCTCAAAGTAATAACCCAGATTATACAAACGGTCATAGTTCAAGCTGTCAGTTGTCAACGTTGTGTTCCGATTAATCATACGGACATTGCCACGTATCATTGCCAACTGCGACATACCGTCATAATAGAGGTAATCTCCATAGATAAAGAGCGTGTCTCCCTGTTCCATACGGACGTTATCAAACGCTTCCACCGAGTTCGTTTTTTCAAAAATCAGCGCACTGTCACAGTACATGTACATGCTGTCGTGACGCAACTTTACCGACCCGATAAGTATCTGTACATCCGGAAGCAGGATTTTGTCTGCCTGTGCCTCGTCGGCATGAAGCAAATCAACCCGGGTTTTCTTCTTTTCCGGTTCTTTCTTCTTGTCCTGAGCGCTCAGTAAACAGATGCCAAACAGGCATAGAACACCTGTTAATAGGAATCTATGCCTGTTCAGAAAATTATTTCTTGTATTTTGTTTCTGCATACAAAAAGTTAGTGTATCACCCGGAATCAGTCTTTTTTAACCCAACCCGGATACTTGAATGAACAGTTCTTCCAGTTATCGTTGATACGCACGTACGTATGCTTTTGTTTCTCACGAATCCACTTATCCAGCATCTCGTCACGACGTTTTTCCAGTACGATTTCTTTCAGATTCTGATAGTCCTCTGAAATCGTTGCCTTATGTCCGTTAATACGGCTTTTCAACTTTACAATAACACACTCCTCTTTACCGGTTTTCTGCGGAATCATAGTGAATGCTTCAGAGATTTCTCCAACTTTCATTTTATCTACCACCTTTGCAATCTCAGGTGGTAGTTCCTGCATCTCAAACTTGGAAGTATTGGTTTGAGGGTTAGGCAGCAAACCATGATTGTTGCGTGTATCCTTATCTTGTGAAAGTACGGAAGCCGCTTCTTCAAAAGTAAACTTACCGCTACGAATATCATCAGCGATAGAGTCCAGGCGGGCAGTACCCGACATTAGTGCTTCTTCCGGTACATGGGGCTTCAACAAAATATGGCGTACTTTGATACGGTCACCACGTTTCTCCATCAATTGGATAATATGAAAACCATATTCCGACTCTACAATCTTAGAAACCTTGTTCGGGTCCTGCAAGTTAAAAGCTACGTTAGCAAATGCCGGGTCCAGATAACCACGTCCTGTAAAAGGCATTTCACCACCATTGATAGCAGTACCACGGTCGTCAGAATACAGACGTGCCAGCATAGAGAAGCTCTCCCCCTTATTGACGCGTTCCGTATATTCACGCAAACGGCTTTTCACATCTTCAATTTCATCCAAAGGAATCTTCGGCTGTTGCGTGATAATCTGTACCTCTACCTGAGTAGGAATGTAAGGGATGCTATCCTGCGGCAGATCCTTAAAATAGCGACGCACTTCCGCCGGAGTAATTTTAATCTCACCCACCAGCTTTTGCTGCATCTTCTGCACCTTTAAACCTTCGCGCGCATTATCACGCAGAGTTTCACGAATCTGGCTGGATGTCTTATTGAAGTACTCCTCCATCTTCTCGCGAGAACCGATATTGGCGATATACATATTCGTCATATAGTCCACACGCTGAATTACTTCACTCTCAGCAACTTCGATACTATCAAGAGCTGCCTGATGCAGAAATAGCTTCTGTACGGCTATTTCTTCCGGAATCACGCAGTAAGGGTCACCGTCGAACTTACGTCCTTCGTACTGAGCACTCATACGTGCTTCTTCTACTTCAGACTTCAATATAGCCTCGTCGCCCACTACCCAAACTACCTCGTCAATCACATTGTCTTGTCCGTAAACGGCAGAACCGGTCAACAGCGCCAAGGCACATAAAACTACAAACTTAAAGTTCATAAAATTTCTCATTCTGTGTATCTAAACTAATTATATTTAATCTTATCTCTTTTCACTGCCCGCTGATACAAGTCATCTTTCACAGCTTTCATGAATTCCACCTGTTTCAGGTTCAGCACCATATCTTTCACTTTAGGACGGGCAAACTCGTATGGTTCTTGCTCGCCCACCGAACGCAGCTCAGCCACATTCAGAAAATAATAAAACGCCGTATCTTTTAATTCGATATGACGGTTCTTATTCACATAATCTTCCACCTCCGGCACTTTCAAGGGTATCAGGTCAAGTACATCCGACATAGGAACCCACTTGTCATAAAAGTACTCGTACTTCACAGCATTCTGCAAGCTATACTTCTCCAAATGCTCCACTGCATCTTGCGTAGGAGTCTTATACCAACGACGTACATTGTTTAGTTCTGGTGCGGTGAGGGGAACTTTAATGAACAGCCCTTGCACAAGGGGGCGTTCCAACTTGAAAAGATCTTTATTCTTTTCGTAATACTCCGTCAACTCCCGTTCCGAAATCTCATTCGAGAGTCTCTGATGAATCAGCGCTTGCTGATAAGTGTGCATTATCAACGCTTTCCGATAATTCTCCACAAGTTTTTCTATCTCCCCGTTATCGGGAATATTGCTTTGAGCCTTCTCGTATAGCAAGATATCTTCCACCCAGTTGCGGATATAATGCTCGGCAAATAATAAACTATCATCCTTCGACAACCTTGCCGGAAGTGCAGATTGCAGATCTTCGCGGTAAAGGAAATTGCCGTCCAGCTCCACCAGCGGTGTCTTACCTTTATGGTTGTGTTGCTCGCTACAAGCCACACAGAAAAGGATGGATAGGAGTCCCAGGAAAAATATTCGCATTACCGATATGATATTTACTTATTTCAAGCTACGAAGATAGCGGATTAATCGGTTGCATCAGTGATTATTAACGGTTTTTAAAACCTCTTGGTTTATTTCAACCTTAGCGGCCGCACGCAATTGCGCTATCCAACGCTCTTCCAGATAGTTCTGATAGTCTCCCACCAGCAATCCACGCACTTCCTTATATGACTGCGGCCCCTTCACTTTCTCCCCCAGTAAAGTGGTAAAAGGAAATGACGGCATAGGTTCAGTTTCACCTTTTTTGAAGATTTCCTTATCCACATAGGCGTTATCTCCGAAAGCAAACAATCCTTGTTCAGCCTGCACTTGCAGGGTCTTTGCATTGAACGTTAGCCGGATGGCATTCATCCACTCTTCTTCCGGCAGAGATTTCAGGAACTTGCGGACTTGTTTTCCGATTCGTTTCGTGGTAGTATGCAATACAATTCCTTTATATCGGGGCTTCTTCCAATGATAATCCGAACGATGCTCCGCAAAATATGCAGCCAGTCCGGCTTCATCCGAAGGTACTCGTTCCCAGATTTCCCGGTTACTGATTTCAAACAGCAGCATGCCATCCCGATACTCCTGCATAAGCATGCAAAACTCCGGATATTTCTGTTCCAGACGACTATATTCATAATCGAGCACAGTTTTCATGACAAATCCATCCAACTGGCGTTGCACTCCCCAAGGATGAGCAGCAGCAAAAGGAGCAAACATTTTCCCTGTATACTCTTTCCCATCAAGTACAAACAGTTTTTTATCTGTACTACCCTTTGAGAGCAATTCATCCATTCCCACCTTATCAATTGTATATTTATATTCTTTTTTTAGTTTCTCCACCAATGCCTCTGTCCCTTTATCCATCCCATGACGACGTGTCTGCCGACGGACTATTTCACTTTTAACCTCATCAAAAGGCAGAATTTCTTTTCGTTCAAGTACTTTGACAATATGAGCACCTTGAGGCGTAAAGAAAGGGCGTGACACCTCTCCCGGTTGTAACTCGAATACAACATCCTCAAATTCGGTAGGCATCTGGAGCCAACTTATCCAAAAGGATTTCTTTTCATCAGAAAAACTACGTACACAGGTGTCAAAGTCAGCCTGTCCTTTTTGTAACGCCGTATAAATAGAGTCCATACGAGCTTCCACAGCTCGGAGTGCCCCACTAGTTGTTGTTTGAGGGAGATACTTGAAAATATGACTCACCCGTACCTGTCCCGCACGATTATTGGCTTTCATCTTGTCGTACACCTGCCGGGCTGCAAATTCCGATACCGCTCCATCTGTCAGATAAGATTTTGCCAATTGCCGGCGGTATCCTTCCAGTTCTTCACGAAAAGCACGGGTGGTATCCATACCCGCAGCCTCAGCAGCGGCAACTTTCAGTTTAAAGTTCACAAACAGATCAACATATTCTTTCAGCGTCTTCTGTTCCACGCCAGCAAGAGCATTATTCTTATTGTATATGTATTCAAATTCGGACCGGAGCACATCTTTCCCGTTAATACGCATCAGTACAGGATCTTGCTGTGCAGAAACCGCCCAGCCGATACAAAGGAGAATAATTGTCAATCCACTTCTTATCATAACTATCATCTTAGAAAATAACAATGTAATAACGGGGAAATATCTTTTATATTGTTTCAATATAAAACAGATGGTATATATCTTCAAAAACAAAAAATACCCGGAAAGTATTTGCAGCTTCCCAGGTATCCATATATAAAAATAGCCAATATCTTATTCCGGACGACTGTAATTCGGAGCCTCACTTGTAATCGCCACATCGTGCGGATGGCTCTCAAGTACACCAGCATTTGTGATGCGAGTGAACTTAGCATCGTGTAACTGTTCGATATTACCTGCACCGCAATATCCCATACCGGCACGCAAGCCACCCACTAACTGGAAGATTACTTCGTACAATGTTCCTTTATAAGGTACACGTGCTGCAATACCTTCCGGTACGAGTTTCTTAACATCGTTGGTTCCGCTCTGGAAATAACGGTCTTTCGAACCATTCTCCATAGCTTCCAATGAACCCATGCCGCGATAAGATTTGAATTTACGTCCATTGAAGATAATCGTATCACCCGGAGACTCTTCCGTTCCGGCAACCAGCGAACCGATCATTACGCTATATCCTCCGGCAGCTAAAGCTTTCACCACATCACCTGAGTAACGTAAGCCACCATCAGCAATTAAAGGAATACCTGTGCCCTTCAATGCCTTAGCCACATCATACACAGCAGACAACTGGGGAACGCCCACACCTGCCACTACACGGGTAGTACAGATTGAACCCGGACCGATACCTACCTTCACTCCATCAGCACCTGCTTCTACCAATGCTTTGGCAGCTTCTCCGGTAGCAATGTTACCTACTACAATATCAATATTCGGGAAACGTTTCTTAGCTTCTTTCAACTTTTCTATTACATATATAGAATGTCCATGAGCGGTATCAATCACAATAGCATCTGCCCCTGCGTCTACCAAAGCCTGCATACGGTCGAGGGTATCAGCCGTAACACCTACTCCGGCAGCTACACGCAAACGACCTTTGGAATCCTTGCAAGCCATCGGTTTGTCTTTGGCCTTCGTGATATCCTTATAGGTAATCAGACCAACTAACTTACCTTCCTTATCCACAACTGGTAATTTTTCAATTCTGTGTTCCTGCAATATCTGGGAAACAGCTTCCATGTCAGTGGTCGGATTTGTAGTAATGATATTTTCTTTTGTCATAACTTCATCGATATGCTTATCCATATCTCTCACGAAGCGAAGGTCACGGTTAGTAACAATTCCGACCAAATACTTTTCATCATCTACTACCGGAATACCACCAATTCTGTATTCTGCCATCAATGCCAATGCATCTCCCACGGTAGAACCTCTCTTAATGGTTACAGGATCATAAATCATACCATTCTCAGCACGCTTCACAATGGCAACCTGACGTGCCTGTTCTTCGATGGACATATTCTTATGAATAACACCGATACCACCTTCACGTGCAATGGCAATTGCCATTTTCGCTTCGGTTACCGTGTCCATAGCGGCCGTTACAAACGGAATTTTCAACTCAATGTTTTTAGAAAACTTTGTCGAGAGTTCGACAGTTTTAGGGAGCACTTCAGAGTAAGCGGGGATCAACAAAACGTCGTCATAAGTCAATCCATCCATTACAATCTTATCAGCAATAAAAGACATAGGGCTATGCGTTTAAAATTTATTGCGTGCAAATATACGGTTTTTATTCCATTCCATACATCTGCACGCAATATTTTTTTCTTTTTTTAAACCAACAGCCGGAGGTTAGTTCGCCATTTCAGAAATGAACTTGATACGAACCAAACGTACTTCTTCTTCTGTGAATTCGTCCCCCAGTTCATCGAGTGCATCGTCTATATTATCCGTAGTGGATTCCTTGTAGTAGTCGTAGATATCCAACATATGGTCTTCGTCCATAATCTCATCCAGGAAGTAGTCAATATTCAACTTCGTACCAGAGTAAACAATTGCTTCAATTTCATCCAGCAAATCACTGAACTCAATACCTTTGGAAAGGGCAATATCGTCCAGCGCTACCTTACGGTCAATAGATTGAATAATAGAAACTTTCAATTTTGATTTATTGGCAACCGTGCGGACACGCAAATCTTCCGGACGTTCTATCTCATTCTCTTCGCAATGACGCTTAATTAATTTGCAAAACTCTTCACCATAACGTTTCGCTTTACCTGCACCTACACCGGGAATGTTCTGCAGTTCGTCCAGTGTCACCGGATAAATGGTAGCCATGGCTTCCAATGATGGGTCTTGGAAAATAACATAAGGAGGAACTTCCAATTTCTTGGATAGCTTTTTACGCAAATCCTTCAGCATGGAATAAAGAGCCGGGTCGACCGCACAAGAGCCACCTCCACGTGCCGGTGCTTCTTCTTCCACTTCCTCAAAATCATTATCTTCGGTTATCTTGAACGATTTAGGATGTTTCAGGAATTTTTTACCATCATCCGTCACTTTCAGCAAACCGTAATTCTCTACATCTTTACTCAGATACCCCGCAATCAACGCCTGACGAATGACAGCATTCCATGTTTTGTCTTCCTCTCCCATTCCAGAGCCGAAAGCTTCCAGGTCTTCATGCAGGTGCGCCTGCACTTCGGTAGTTTCACGTCCTTGTATAATGTCAATGATATAATCCGCTTTAAAATTTTCTTTCACCGCTAGAATAGCCTCTATCACGGTACATAATAGTTCTTGAGCCTCCACTTGTTTTTTCGGGTTTAAACAGTTGTCACAATTTCCACAGTTCTCTTCCATATACTCTTCGCCGAAGTAATGCAATAGCGTTTTTCGGCGGCATACGGAAGATTCGGCATAAGCAGCAGTTTCCAACAGAAGTTGTTTGCCTATTTCCTGCTCAGCCACAGGTTTTCCTTGCATAAACTTTTCCAGTTTCTGCAGATCTTTATTAGTATAAAAGGTAATGCACTGTCCTTCGCCTCCGTCTCTTCCGGCACGTCCTGTTTCCTGATAATATCCTTCCAGACTTTTCGGAATATCATAGTGAATAACAAAACGCACATCCGGTTTATCAATACCCATACCGAAAGCAATGGTTGCTACAATCACATCTATTTTCTCCATCAAGAAGTCGTCTTGATTTTGCGTGCGTGTTGCAGAATCCATTCCTGCATGGTAAGCGCGGGCATTGATGCCGTTTGCCTGTAGGATTTCAGCAAGTTCTTCTACCTTCTTCCGGCTCAGGCAGTAAATAATACCCGACTTCTCCTGATTATTCTTGATGAACTTAATGATATCTCTATCTACATTATTGGTCTTAGGACGTACCTCATAATAGAGGTTCGGGCGGTTGAACGATGACTTGAACACCTCTGCATCCACCATACCCAGATTCTTCTGAATATCATGCTGCACTTTGGGTGTAGCGGTCGCCGTTAAAGCTATCACCGGAGCTTTTCCGATTTCATTGATGATAGGACGGATACGACGGTATTCCGGACGGAAATCATGTCCCCACTCCGAAATACAATGTGCTTCATCTACAGCGTAGAAAGAAATCGTCACCGTTTTCAGGAATTCCACGTTCTCCTCTTTCGTTAGTGACTCGGGAGCTACATATAGCAACTTCGTTTTTCCACTGAGAATGTCGGACTTCACTTGATCTATCGCACCTTTATTAAGGGAAGAGTTTATAAAATGGGCAATACCATCTTCTTCACTGAAGTTGCGCATCGCATCGACCTGATTCTTCATCAAGGCAATCAAAGGGGAAATCACAACGCCTGTACCTTCCATCATTAATGACGGTAACTGGTAGCACAGTGACTTACCTCCACCCGTAGGCATCAGCACGAATGTATCGTTGCCTGCCAACAGGTTTTGTATGATAGCTTCCTGATTTCCTTTAAACGTGTCAAATCCGAAGTACTTCTTCAGCTGGTCTGTCAAATTAATCTTCTTCCCTGCCATGATTCATTAGGTTGTTTTTTGAGTGATTGTTTAACATCTCGGTTAGCTGTTCTTTTATTAAGAACTCTAACAAAGTTATAAACAACTTCTTAATTTTCAAGCATAATCCAATGAATATTTTTCAATAAAAAACAAAAAAGTCGGTTCCAGGCATCTTTACCTTCTGATTTTAAGCAGTTTGCAGTCTTGCAATGTTTGCTTTTTCAAGTTGATGTTTTGCGTAATCCAGCTTCACAACAAAGCTATCTTTGTGTTCTGAAGGGATTTCGAACATAGCATCCATCATAATAGTCTCCACAATGGAGCGCAATCCACGAGCACCCAACTTATATTCCACAGCCTTATCTACGATGTATTCAAAGACAGCATCCTCAAACGTCAGCTCCACACCGTCCATTTCGAACAGTTTAACGTACTGCTTGATTATGGAGTTCTTGGGTTCCGTGAGGATGGCACGCAGGGCATCGCGATCCAGCGGATTCAGATAAGTCAGCACCGGCAGACGGCCGATAATTTCGGGTATCAGTCCGAATGACTTCAAATCTTGCGGAGCGATATACTGCATCATATTGCTTTTATCAATCACCGCAGTGTTGCGCACCGCACTATAACCTACCACATGGGTATTCAGACGCTGAGCTATTTTTTTCTCAATGCCATCGAATGCACCACCGCAGATGAAAAGGATATTCTTCGTGTTCACCGGAATCATCTTTTGGTCCGGATGCTTACGTCCACCCTGAGGTGGCACATTCACCACAGAACCTTCCAGCAATTTCAGCAAACCTTGCTGCACACCTTCTCCACTTACATCACGGGTGATGGAAGGGTTATCTCCCTTGCGGGCAATCTTATCAATTTCATCAATGAACACAATGCCTTGTTCAGCTTCGGGCACATTGTAGTCCGCCACCTGAAGCAGACGAGTCAGAATACTTTCAATGTCCTCGCCTACGTAACCCGCTTCGGTAAGCACCGTAGCGTCTACAATAGTAAAAGGTACGTGAAGCAGCTTGGCAATGGTGCGCGCCAGCAACGTCTTTCCAGTTCCAGTGCTACCTACCATAATGATGTTTGATTTTTCAATTTCCACATCATCACCGCCATCCTTTTGCAACAAACGCTTGTAGTGGTTGTACACCGAAACAGAAAGGAAGCGTTTGGCATCGTTCTGCCCAATGACATATTGGTCAAGGAATTCTTTAATTTCTAAAGGTTTCGGAAGTTCTTTCAAGTTTAGCTTTGTTGCACTACCATTCCTTTTTGCTCCACCCAGTGCCTCCTGAGTTATCTCGTAGGCCTGGGTAGCACAACCATCGCAGATGTAACCGTTCATTCCCGTGATAAGAAATCCGACTTCATCTTCGGAGCGTCCGCAAAAGCTACACTTATTCTTGTTTCTTTTTGAGTCTGCCATATTTATTTTTTAATCAACACTTCATCTACCATACCGTAATCTTTGGCTTCCTGTGCAGTCATCCAGTAATCACGATCAGAGTCTGCCCACACTTTATCGAAAGGCGTATGGGAGTGGTCAGCAATGATAGTATACAATTCCTTCTTCAGTTTCTGAATTTCACGCGCTGTAATTTCAATATCCGAAGCCTGTCCCTGCGCCCCTCCCATCGGTTGATGAATCATGACGCGGGAGTGGGTTAAGGCCGAACGCTTGCCCTCGGCACCTGCCACTAGCAATACAGCTGCCATACTTGCCGCCATACCGGTACAGATAGTAGCTACATCGCTCGTGATAAACTGCATCGTATCGTAAATACCCAGTCCGGCATATACGGAACCGCCGGGTGAATTAATATAAATAGAGATATCCTTACCCGGATCTACAGAGTCCAGATAAAGTAACTGTGCCTGCAAAGTATTGGCAGTATAATCGTCCACCTGAGTACCGAGGAAGATGATACGATCCATCATCAAACGGGAAAAAACATCCAACTGGGTTACATTAAGCTGGCGTTCTTCCAGGATATAAGGATTCAAATACCCGGCTTGTGATTTAATCACATCATCCAGCACCAAGCTATTCATACCTAAATGCTTGGTAGCGTATTTTCTGAAATCATCCATATTACTTTTATTTTAGGTTTAGTAAATTGAGATGCAAAGAAACAAAAAAGAACACAGAGACACAAAAAAACACAGAGTTATATAATATAAAACTCTGTGTTTCTTAATGATTTTAAACTGTTTTCAGAATAAAAAAGCTTATTCAAACATCTTGTTGAATTCTTCAGCAGAAATTGTTTTGTTGTTCAGCTTCACCTGAGACTTCAAAGCAGAAGCCAGTTTTGCTTCAACAACGCGATTCACGAGACCTTCTACGCTTTCTTTCTTCTTCAGCATTTCTTTTGAGTAGTTTTCCAGGAGTTCTTCGGGAACATTCATCATGCCGTATTGTGCAAATTGCGCACGGGTAGCTTCCTTAGCCATGTTGACCACGTCTTCCTGTTCCACTTTAATATCGTTAGCCTTCACCAGTTGTTCTTTAATCAGGTGCCAAGTCAACTCTTCAATACTCTTATCATAATTATCTTCAACGAATTTCTCGTCTTTGTCCTGGTTATTCAAGCGCATGATACGCTTCAGTAATGCATCCGGGAATTCCAGTTTACCTACCTTTTCCATCAACATCTTGCGAGCATCAAGCAAGAATTTATAATCGGTATCAGCCACAAATTGATTAGCGATAACCTCTTTTACTTTAGCGCGGAATTCTTCTTCCGTCTTCACAACATCCTTACCACATACCTGATCGAAGATTTCCTGAGTCAGTTCACCTGCAACGAAGCGAGTGACTTCTTCTACCTGATAACTGAAGTTAGACTTCATTTCAGCAGCAGCTTCGTTATCAATCTTCAACAGAGAAGCCAGTTCAGCTGCATTACCATCCCATGCCGTGTGAGGATTGAATACAAGTACATCATTCACTTTAGCATTTGCGAAGATAGCTTTTTGCTCGTCATTCTTCATGTAAGCCGGCATCATGACAGCGCCTTCTACCTGAATACCACCTTCTTTAGTGTTGCCGTTCTCATCCAGTTCAGCAAGCAAACCTTTCAGCATGTCATTATCTTCGTAAACGTCTACTTGTTCGTACTTACCGTTACGTTGAGTATAAGCTTTCACCTGATTGCTTACCATATCTTCTGTAACGTCGATCGTATAATAGTCCACTGTATCTTTAGCGTCTACTTCAGCCTTAAACTCCGGAGCTAAGGCAATATCAAACAAGAATTCGAATTCTTCCATTGTGTCGAAATCAATCTCCTGTTGTTTCTCCTCGTTTGGCAACGGCTCGCCGAGAATATTCACCTTATTATCTTGAATGTACTTATATACAGCCTCTGAAAGAGCCTTGTTCACTTCTTCAGCGATAGCAGATTTTGCATACATTTTCTTCACCAGGCTCATTGGTACCATACCCTTACGGAAACCCGGAATCTGAGCTTTCTGGCGAATGCTTTTCAATGATTTATCAACTTTTTCCTGATAATCTGCTTTCTCAAGCTTTACAGTAAGCAGAGCGCTTACTTTGTCAATGTTTTGTAATGAAACGTTCATTCTGACAATTATTTATTTGATTTATACTTTATTCCAATCTCAAACGAGGGTGCAAAATTAGCGTTATTCTTTCAATTATCAAAAAAACATTGCTGAATTATTTCTTTATAACAGTATGGAGAGATTGCTTATACTAAACGATAGTCGCTACATTTTAAAAGAAAAGGTTAGCAACATGGGGATGTTAGTAGTACTAATAAGAGGTGTTAATAGCACTACACCCGGATATTAGTTACACTATCGTTTAAAACAAATAGCATTATTAATATAAGATACACCCGACAAATAGTTATCATATAAGGTATTTATATGTATATCCGAAAGAAAAAGCAAAAAAAAGCAGTAACGGAACATTGTTTTTCCGAAATTATTCAGTTTCTTTGTTGCGGAATGGTTTATGTTCCAAGAGAGTTTTATTCATTTATTTATTTTACATTTTCAGTATGAACATTTACGTAGGAAACCTTAACTACAAAGTTAGGGAATCAGACCTGCAAAAGGTCATGGAAGATTACGGTACTGTAACCGAAGTCAAATTTATTAAGGATCGCGAAACCGGCCGTTTCAGAGGCATTGCATTCGTAGAAATGGAAGACGCAGCTGCCGCAGCCAAAGCGATTGAAGAACTTGACGGTGCAGAATACTTCGGCCGTAACATGGTAGTGAAAGAAGCAAGACCTCCGAAGTACTAATTATATAAGGAGAAAAAACAAGACCGCCTGTTTCTTGAAAAAGAGACAGGCGGTCATTGTTTTTAGTGATAAGTGAACAGCAGGTTGTGTCAATCACTTATCACTAACTACTTATCATTATTTCATGAAATCTTTGCGACGAAGCACAAAGCTATTACTCAAATACTTCTCGCGCACGATCTTATTCTCGGACAGTTCTTCCGGTGTTCCCTGGAACAAGATTTTACCCTCAAACAACAAATAAGCACGATCGGTAATACTCAACGTCTCCTGCACGTTGTGGTCGGTAATCAGAATACCGATATTCTTATCTTTCAGTTTCCACACGATTTGCTGAATATCTTCCACTGCAATCGGGTCAACTCCGGCAAAAGGTTCATCGAGCATGATGAATTTAGGGTCGATGGCAAGGCAACGAGCAATCTCCGTACGACGGCGTTCTCCTCCCGAAAGCTGATTACCTTTATTCTTACGCACCTTCTGTAAACGAAATTCCGCAATCAGATTCTCTAACTTCTCCTTCTGATATTCCAATGGTTTATCTGTCATTTCCAATACGGAAGCAATGTTATCTTCCACACTCATCTGGCGAAATACAGATGCCTCCTGTGCCAGATAGCCGATACCTGTCTGTGCACGTTTATACACCGGATACTTCGTTATATCCAGATCATCCAGAAAGATACGCCCTTCATTCGGCGTAATCAATCCTACGGTCATATAAAATGAAGTCGTCTTACCGGCACCGTTCGGTCCCAGCAAGCCTACAATTTCTCCTTGCTTCACATCTATGGAGACGTGGCTCACCACCGTACGTTTACCGTATTTTTTCACCAGGTCTTCGGTACGAAGCACCATTTTGCTTTCTTCCATATCTTTGTAGCTCATACATTTTGCCGCAAATGTAGCAATTATCAGCAGAAAATGGGGTATATTTGCACACAAAATAGTTAAGAGTCATGATAAAAGCACTTAAAACTGTCGGAAGATACATCATGTTGATGGGGCGCACTTTCGCCCGTCCGGAGCGTATGCGCATGTTCTTCCGCCAATATCTCAATGAGATGGGGCAACTCGGCGTGAACTCTATCGGTATCGTATTGCTGATATCGTTCTTCATCGGCGCCGTTATTACCATACAGATCAAACTGAACATCGAAAGTCCATTCATGCCTCGCTGGACGGTGGGTTATGTAACGCGTGAAATCATGTTGCTGGAATTCTCTTCCTCCATTATGTGTTTGATATTAGCGGGAAAAGTAGGTTCCAACATTGCTTCTGAGCTGGGAACCATGCGGGTGACGCAACAGATTGACGCACTCGAAATCATGGGTGTCAATTCCGCTAATTATCTGATACTTCCCAAAATTTTTGCTATGGTTACTACGATTCCATTCCTGGTGACCTTCAGTATCTTTGCCGGTATCATCGGCGCTTTCGCCACGTGTTGGTTTGGCGGCATCATGTCGGCTGTAGACCTGGAATACGGCTTGCAATACATGTTCGTGGAATGGTTCATCTGGTGTGGCATCATCAAGTCATTATTCTTTGCGTTCATCATCGCCAGTGTATCGGCCTTCTTCGGCTATACCGTCGAGGGCGGCTCCATAGAGGTGGGCAAGGCCTCTACAGACTCTGTGGTATGCAGTAGCGTACTAATCTTGTTTGCCGACTTAATATTAACTAAACTCTTAATGGGATGATTGAACTGAAAGGACTTTGGAAATCATTTGAAGGCCGGGATGTATTGAAAGACATCAATGCCACTTTCGAGAATGGAAAAACTAACCTCATCATCGGACAAAGTGGTTCGGGAAAGACGGTATTAATGAAATGTATTGTGGGCTTGCTGACGCCTGAACGGGGCGAATTACTATACGACAACCGTAATTTCCTTGCTATGGGCAAGAAAGAAAAGAAAGCCTTGCGCCGGGAGATGGGAATGATTTTCCAGAGCGCAGCTTTATTCGACTCCATGACCGTTTTGGACAACGTTATGTTCCCGCTGAACATGTTCAGCAATGACACATTTCGTGACCGTACTCGCCGTGCCATGTTCTGCCTGGACCGCGTGAATCTAAGTGAGGCGAAAGACAAGTTTCCGGGTGAAATCAGTGGTGGTATGCAAAAGCGCGTCGCCATCGCCCGTGCCATTGCCCTGAACCCGCAGTATTTGTTTTGTGACGAACCAAACTCTGGACTGGATCCCAAGACTTCACTCGTCATTGATGAACTGATACATGACATCACCCTCGAATACAACATGACAACTCTCATCAATACCCACGACATGAACTCCGTAATGGGTATCGGTGAGAAAATCATCTATATCTACGATGGATACAAGGAATGGGAAGGCAGCAAGGACGATATCTTCACCTCCAGCAACAAGAAGTTGAATGATTTCATCTTCGCATCCGACCTCTTCCGTAAAGTAAAAGAACTGGAAGTACAGAACATTGAAGGATAGGGCGTCTAATCTCGCCTACCACTATATCAAGAGAGCGTCCGGAATAAATCCCGGACGCTCTTTTCCTCATAAAACCAGTTAATAGAATTGATATATATCTTCATGAGAAAACAAGAAGAACAATTTCAATTACGGGAGCAAAGATAACCAAAAGAAGCTAATAAAAAATCACGGAAAACCGTTACTTATTGAATTATCCGTAACTCAATCCAACTTTATCCATCCTTGAGTAGCAGCCTTGACTACCATGTCTATTGCGTTTTTCGCACCAAACTTACTAATAAGCCTCTTGCGAAATGTTTCTACAGTATTTTCTGATATTCTTAACAATTCAGCAATCTCATGAGTATTCAGGCCTTTAGATACAGCTTCCAATACATCACGCTCGCGTCGTGTCGGAGCATTCTTGAACTGCAGACCTGCCGACACTGAACCCAATTTTTGAGAAATAGAAGCAAATCGGGAGCAAGTATATGTTTCTCCCTTCAGCACACTACGAATAGCCGCCATCAATTCCGTAGGAGTCGAAGCTTTCAAAATGACTGCATTAACTCCACATTGCACCAGTCGGTTCACCATCCATATCTCCTCATGCATCGTATTAACAATAATCCGCGCCTGATCATTCAACTCACGGAGTTTGGCTATCAACTCAAAGCCGGACATATCCGGGATACTGATATCCAGAATATGCACATCATAATCGCGCTTTTCAATCAATTCCACAGCCCGTTTTCCGGAAGTCACTGCATCTGCCACGATTGCTTCCGGCATCTTATTCACAACTCTACAGATACCTTCCAACATCAGACTATGGTCATCTACCACCAGTAATTCAGCTTTTACATTCTTTTCCATCACACGACTTAGATTAGTACGTCTATCTTCAGCCGGGTTCCTTCACCCGGAGCAGAAGTCAGTTCAACTTTAGCACCGATAGTCTCCGCCCGCTGCCTGATGGTCCGCAAGCCGATACCTTTGTTTTTTCTACCTACATCAAATCCTTTTCCATCATCTGCAACAAGTATGGAAAGGTTATTATTGTCCAATACCAACTCCACCTGTATACAGGCCGAACCGGCATATTTCACAGCATTGCTCATCGCTTCCTGAACAATGCGATAACATTCGAAACCAATGCATTTTGGCACTATACTCCAATCAACATTTTCTGTAGAATGATATTCCACATGCACATTCTCGGGTAAAGACAGATGCAGCACATAGTCTGCTAGCATCTCCTCAAGTGTGGCATACTGGAAGACAGGCGGCATCAGTTCATGAGAAAGAGTCCGCAGCCTGTCCCGAGTATTACTTAACAAGCCCAATTGCTCATCCAATTTCATACTTTCTTCACTGGAAATAGTACGGATATTCATTTCAAGCGCAAGCAGGTTGTTGCATACATCATCATGCAATTCAGTAGCCATGCGTTCACGCTCACTCTCCAATCCATCAATATATTTTCTCGTCAAGCGCAGTTCAGTTGCTTTCCGGAGTTCAAGGAACTCTCGTTCTTTCTCACTAGCTGCATTCGCCAGCATAGCAATCCTCGCCCTCTGCCGCTGGCGCGCGTAGAGTGAGCCTAATAATAAAATCCCCAATAATGAAATCACCGAACCTACTATAATGCGGTGTCGCAACATGTATGTTTCCTGTTCCAACTGTTCCCGCTTCAAGGTAACAATTTCCAATTCCTTTTCTTTCGTTTGATACTTCACGGAGTATTCCGATAGCTGCTCAGTCTGTTCAGTGTGGAAAACCGAGTCGCGCAGTGCATAAGCCTGCGTCAAATATTCATAAGCCAACGATGAATTATTCATGGAAAGATAACATTCTGACAAGTGCTTATAATGTTCATAATCACGTGCATCTTTATAACCGCTACGAAGCATATCAATGACTCTGCGATAATATACAATGGCCTCCGCATAGCTCTTGTTCTCCTGCAACAAAGCGGCTTTCGCCTGATAATATCGGAAACGCTCCGCATCAGTCTGCAATTCATGCGCCAATTTATCCAACTTCTGCAAATATTCCATTGCCAGATTCAGCTTTCCATCCATCCGATAGGCATTCACAAGATAATTATACGCATCACATAACAGATGCCTGTCATTTACTTGCTCCAAAATAGAAATAGCTTTCAACAGCGCAGTAATCCCCTCTGCACGCATTTCCACCACTCTAATCTGGATAGCACCCAGGTTAACGTAGCACGCACCGACTCTTCTTTTATTGCCTGTCTTCAAAGCATATTCCATAGCTTTCTTTGAAAGAGGGATAGCATCCTTCGGACGGTTCCAGTCACAATAAGCTGTTGCTATATTCCCATAAATGAAAGCAATCGCATCATGATTACCACGTAATTCACACAAATGGAGTGCCTGTTCAAAATTATAAATGCAGTTCTCCAAATCTTTCTTCCGACGATAAATAACCCCTAGTTGGTTTAGGTTTTCAATCAGCATAGCTGTATCTTTATCGGCTGCAGAACGCTCACTGGCACGAATTGTATAAACCAAAGCCGAATCCGTACGGCCTTCAAAGAGAAACGAACTGGCATAATTCGTCAACATCGTGCGACATACCTCTTCCGCACCCGCCAAACCTTCGCCGGCTTTCAGTCCCCTCCGGAAATAATGACGTGCAGAGTCATAACGTGCCTCTGCATTGCAATAATATCCCATATCGCAGCAAGCATGAGCGATTTCAAACTTCAGCCTCGACTTTTCTGCTAAAGCAATAGCTACCCGTTTCAGGGCATATCCCCGTTCGAAATCTCCTTTAATAAAGTGCCCTTCACTGGCCCAAATATAATATTCTACAAGATGTTCCGGCTCCTTACTATCTGTAGCCAACTGATGAATAGAATCTGCATATAAGAGCAACAAGTCAGCGTCTTCCTCTGTCTGATAAAGATATTTACAGACTTTGATATAACTATCCAAACTTTTGTCTTGAGCGGCTTGTTGCTGCAGAATGCACAAATCCGACTCGTCCTTTGCCCATAGTACACCTATGGAAAAGAACAAGAGGCATCCTAATAACCAGCCCTGACGTTTCATCTAATCCTTTTTTTCTGTTGTCATACAAAAATAAATATTATATCCATATAAACCTACTTATTATTTACATTTCCTTACCTAAAAGCAAAAAAACCACCTGATTTATTATCAAATCAGATGGCTTCATTTCATTTTTCTATATTCAGGATTTCTATTTCTGACGAATATAAATATTTATCGGAGTTCCTGTCAGATTCCATTTTTCACGCATCTTGTTTTCCAGGAAACGCTTATACGGTTCCTTCACATACTGCGGCAGGTTAGCAAAATACACAAAAGAGGGTACCCGCGTGTTAGGCAACTGCGTGATATATTTAATCTTGATATACTTACCCTTGATCGCAGGCGGTGGATATGCTTCAATTAACGGAAGCATTTCTTCGTTTAAGCGGGCAGTAGGAATACGCATCATACGATTGTCATACACTGCACGAGCTTCTTCCAGTACTTTCAGGATACGTTGTTTAGTCAAGGCCGAACCGAAAATAATAGGAAAATCAACAAACGGAGCAAAGCGATTACGGATAGCATCCTCGAAAGTTTTCATCACTTTCACAGTTTTATCTTGCACCAGGTCCCACTTATTCACTACCACCACCAAACCTTTGGAATTCTTCTGTATCAAGGAGAATATATTCAAATCCTGACTCTCAACACCACGCGTAGCATCCAGCATAAGGATACATACATCCGCATTCTCAATGGAACGGATGGAACGGATTACGGAATAATATTCCAAATCTTCATTTACCTTACTTTTCTTACGGATACCGGCAGTGTCTACCAAATAGAAATCAAATCCAAACTTATTGTAGCGAGTATAGATAGAATCACGCGTCGTACCAGCTATCTCCGTCACGATATTGCGGTCCTCACCGATAAAAGCATTCACAATGGAAGACTTACCTGCATTCGGACGTCCCACCACTGCAAAGCGGGGAATATCCTCATCCAATATTTCATCAGTGTCTTTCTTAAATGTACCTACAATCAAGTCCATCATATCACCGGTTCCACTACCCGTCATAGCCGAAATGCAATAAGGATCACCCAACCCCAGCTTATAAAATTCGGGAGCATTGTATTGCAGCTCTCCGTTATCAGTCTTATTAGCAATCAGCAGCACCGGCTTCTGAGTGCGGCGCAGAATAGTTGCCACTTGCATATCAAGGTCAGTCACCCCGTTCATTACATCCACTACAAACAAAATCACGTCTGCTTCTTCCACAGCCATCAATACTTGCTTGCGTATCTCTTCTTCAAAAATATCGTCAGAGTTCACCACCCATCCGCCGGTATCTACCACGGAGAACTCCTTCCCCAACCATTCAGATTTGCCGTACTGGCGGTCGCGTGTTGTTCCTGCTTCCTCGTTCACAATCGCCTGACGTGTTTTAGTCAAGCGGTTAAATAAAGTAGACTTTCCCACATTGGGGCGTCCTACGATTGCAACTAAATTTCCCATAGTTCACTCTCATTGTTTTTTGCGACTGTCACAGTCGTATGAATACTCTAATCCTGTTGATAACCGAAATTGCGCAACTCCTTGTCCGAACTGCGCCAGTCCTTATCCACTTTCACAAATGTCTCCAGGAAAATAGTTTTCCCAAAGAACCTTTCTAATTCCCGGCGCGCCTCAGTAGCCACCTTCTTCAGTGCCTTGCCCTGCTTGCCGATAATTATTCCTTTCTGCGAATCACGCTCCACATAAATTACAGCGCTGATATGTATTTTTTTCGCATCCTCCTTAAATTGTTCCACCACTACCTCTACCGAGTAGGGTACCTCCTTGTCATAGTACAACAAGATTTTCTCCCGGATAATCTCGTTCACAAAGAAACGTGCCGGTTTGTCCGTCCACTGATCCTTGCCAAAGTAAGGCGGCGAGTCAGGCAACAATTCTTTCACCCGCTTCATCACGTAGTCCACATTGAACTTCGTTGTTGCAGAAATCGGAATGATCTCCGCGTTAGGCAACAGCGCCTTCCACGCTTCCACCAGCTCCACCAGTTTCTCCTGGTTCGACAAGTCAATCTTGTTAATAAGCAGCAGAACAGGGATTTCCATGCCTGCCACTTTCTCTACAAACTCATTATGCTTATCGGGTGTCTCAACCACATCTGTCACATATAGCAAAACATCCGCATCCGTCAGTGCCGAAGTAGAAAAATTCAGCATAGACTCCTGCAACTTATACTGTGGCTTCAGCACCCCCGGAGTATCCGAAAATACAATTTGCATATCATCCGTATTATAGATACCCATAATACGATGACGGGTCGTCTGCGCCTTAAAAGTAGCAATTGAAATCCGTTCGCCCACTAAGGCATTCATCAACGTAGATTTACCTACATTGGGATTTCCCACGATGTTTACAAAACCAGCTTTATGCATTACATTCCTGTATTTTAGTTGAGACAAAAAAACGCATCGAAAATAGGATGCGTTTTTTTCTTATCTGTCAGCGTAACGTTCGTTACTGTTTTTTTCCGTCATACCCCCACTTCACGTAAACGGCTCCCCAGGTAAATCCTGCACCGAATGCCGTAAAGATCAGGTTATCGCCTTTTTTCAGTTTATCCTCAAAATCCCACAAACAAAGCGGAAGTGTACCGGCACTCGTATTACCGTAATGCTCGATGTTAACCATCACTTTCTCACGGGGAACCTCCAGGCGATGGGCTACTGCATCAATAATACGCAAGTTTGCCTGGTGAGGAATGATCCAGTCGATATTATCTTTATCCAAGTGATTTCTTTCTGCAATGGCAGCACAAGCATCCGACATGTTCGATACAGCATATTTAAATACCGTACGGCCTTCCTGATAAAGAAAGTGCATATGGTTATCCACTGTAAAATAAGAAGGAGGGCATACAGAGCCACCAGCTTTCATGTGCAAGAAAGGCAATCCTTTACCGTCTGTTCTCAGAATAGCGTCCATAACGCCAAGGTCTTCCGTAGTGGGTTCCATCATAACTGCGGCTGCACCATCACCAAAAATCGGACAAGTGGCACGCTCAGTATAATCTACCATAGACGACATTTTATCAGCACCCACTAAGATAATCTTCTTATATCTTCCCGAACGGATAAAGTTAGCTCCAGTTTCCAACAAATACAAGAAACCACTACAAGCGGCCTGCAAGTCAAAAGCAAAAGCGTGTTTTAATCCGAGCTTGTCACACAAGATGGAAGCTGTTGAAGGGAAATGATAATCAGGAGTAGTGGTAGCGACAACTATCAAATCGATATCATCAGGATTGGAACCTGTACGCTGCATCAACTGCTTGACGGCTTTGCGAGCCATGTACGAAGTACCCAGTCCCTCTTCGTTCAGGATATGTCTTTCCTTTACTCCGATACGGGTCATAATCCATTCATCATTGGTATCTACCATCCTTGATATCTCATCATTCGTCAAGATATAATCGGGTACATATCCACCGACTCCTGTAATTACTGCATTTATTTTTTCCATTAATCCTGCTTAAGTTAATAAATACCTAAACAACGGTAGTCTAAAAAGGTTTGTGCTTACAAATCTTTTTAGACACCCGGCATTCAAGTATATTCTTTATCAGGCTGCAAATTAAACAGCAGCTTCTTTCTCAATAGCAAGCTTGCCTCTGTAGTATCCGCAAGCACCACACACAGTGTGATATACATGCCATTCGCCACAGTTCGGGCAAATAGCCAATGTAGGAGCTACTGCCTTATCATGAGTTCTTCTCTTTGCAGTTCTTGTTTTAGACTGTCTTCTCTTAGGATGTGCCATTTTTTTTTAATCTTTAATTGTTATCTAATATTTTCTTCAATTCATTCCAACGCGGATCAATCTGCGTTTCCTCTGCATCACCACCATCCGGCAGTACATCTTCACCTTCTATGAAGATATCATCTTCTGCATCATCTTCGTCCGCTTTCGTCCGTAGATGCTTGTGCAACTTACTGCTCACTGCCTTGTTACACTTTCCAGGAGCATGCACATGCTTCATCGGAATAGCCAACGCAATAAACTCATACATGAACCATGCCACATTGATTTCCCCTTCTTCCTCAGGAATCACAATGAGGTTGTCACCTTCTTCAGCATACTCATGGCCAAATTTCACCATCAACTTATCAGTAGAACTGACCGGCTGTTCCATATCGTCCAGACAACGGTCACACGGTACCCATACCATACCATCCGTCTGGAAGTTCAATTCGAAAGCACGAGATGTTTTCTTTACAACCAGTGTAACATTTACTTTGCCCTTTTGTACTTCCGGGCCATCAATGTTAGCAAAGAAAAGGTTATCCAGCACAAACTCATACTTACAAGAGTCTGCCTGCATGCCTTTCAAATCAATTTTGTATTTATCAAACTTTCCCAAAGCTTCTTTTATTTATTCGGGCGACAAAGATACAAATAATTATCCTCATAATGTAGAAATTAGCGACGAAATATTCATTTTTTAAGCTCTATTCTGAATATCGTCCCCTTATTGATCTCAGATTGCTTCACAAAAATGCGTCCCGAATGATACTCCACCACAATCCGGCGTGCCAATGAAAGGCCCAGTCCCCATCCTCTTTTTTTAGTAGTATATCCGGGAGCAAATACTGTTTCAAAGTTTCGTTTGTCAATACCCTTTCCCGTATCCGCCACATCAACATACCAATATCTTGACGTTTCCTGTACTGAGATGACCAGTGTCCCTACTCCGTTCATTGCGTCAATGGCATTCTTGCAAAGATTCTCTATCACCCATTCAAACAAAGCAACATTCAGTCGCAGAGTTGGAAGTGTATCAGGCAGATTGGTTATGATCTTCACTTTATCCGAAGTACGATGAGCGATGTAATCCGTCACACGTTCCAACAAAGCCTTCAGATCAGCATCCTCCAATTCTGGTATAGAACCTATTTTAGAAAAGCGATTGGCAATCATCTGTAAACGTTCCACATCTTCTGCCATAGCTGGAATCAGGTTATCCTGCGGATATTGCGTCCTTAATAATTCCGTCCATGCCATGAGTGAGGAAATAGGTGTCCCCAGTTGATGGGCAGTTTCTTTTGAAAGTCCTACCCATACTTTATTTTGTTCAGCCTTTTTGGAGCTCAATAAGGCAAAGATGGCAATTAAAACAAAAATGAGCACCACCGTCAATTGTACATAAGGATAGGCCGCCAAGCGGGTAAGCATCAAGGAAGGACCATAATATACATTCAGATAATCACCGTCACCATTCAGGTTGATACGAATACAATGGCCTTCACGGTTGAAATGATTCAACTTCTCTTTCAGTACGGTTATTGTATCGGAGGAGGATAATTCTATATTCCTGTATGTTTGTACATCTCCACTCTGATCGGCTACAATTACCGGAATGGTATGATTAGCATTCAGTACTTTCAGCACCATCGTCAGGTCAGTATTTCCATCAGCAGTTTGCAAGTTCTTCATTGCTTCCGCCCATACTTCCATACGTACCCGTTCTTCGGCAGATAAGTCGCTTATCAGAGAATGGGAAACGTAAAGGGAGGCAATAGCTATCACTATGGCAGCCAGTACCAACCAGAATTTTATCGGACGGATTTGTTTTATGAAATGCATTATATATGAATAAGGTGTAAACTTACTGTATATAAACGGGAAAAGCAAAGAAATATTATACCTATAACAACAAAAAGCCCCCACATCTTTCGATATGGAGGCTTCTCTCTAAAACGGCGACTACCTACTCTCCCACTTTACGCAGT
>OGIE01001527.1_pt1 | contig 32061 bp, 34 predicted proteins | sample 1571581 | NCBI WGS metagenome assembly OGIE01 (sample SAMEA2582021, study PRJEB24529) | metagenome | biome: Human gut stool | place: China | collected 2011 | reverse complement strand
TATTATATCAGGCTCAGTTCTGCTTGTCAAGAACTTTTTTCAGGCGTTTTCGCCCTCCATCTCTTGACTCGCTTCTCTTCATCGCCGCCAAACAGCTTAGTTACTATAGCATACGGTCTTTACAAAAGTCAATACGCCTGTTTACACTTTGTTTACTTTTTTCTGTAAGGCGCTTTTTTGTTTACATAATCTTTTCATATCGGTTTTCCATTTAATAAATTCATATTTATCATTAGCAACACTTATCTATTTTTTATTCTCTCTTCGTCATTTTGCCATATCATATTGACCATAATTAAAAAAATGACGCCGGAGTATCCGGCGTCACAGTCTACTTACATTTTATAAAAGTATCGGCTGAAGTTGCTCTCCCCCCAGCGCCGCAGCCAGCGTTTCATTGATTTTATTAAAGTCAGCCGCCAGCGATGTAGGCTTTTTCTCAAAGTCATCCTGTCCAAAGGGCACGAAGTAATAATTCTTCCGTATCAGGAGCTCCCCGATATTCCCAGCACTGGCCGCGAGGCCGTCATTGGTGGAAAATGCAATCACCACCGGCTTTCCGCACCGCAGAACGGACTTCGCCGCCATTGTCACTGCCGTATCTGTAATACCGCCCGCCAATTTCGCCAGTGTATTCCCGGTGGCCGGTGCGATCACAAGCGCGTCCACTACGCCCTGCGGTCCTAATGGCTCCACTGCCGGGATGTCATATAACACCTCATGGCCTGTCAATTCTTCCAGCTTTTCCAAAAGAGTCTCCGATGTACCGAAGCGCGTATCCGTAAAAGCGGCGTTTTCCGAGGCGATCGGTATCACCGTTTCATATTCCTGTGTCAGTTTCTCCAACGCCTTCAGCGCCTTTTCATGCGTGCAAAAGGAACCGCAAAGTGCAAAGCCGATTCGCTCCGTTCTCATAAAATGACCCCCTGCTCTTTCAAGATTTCAAAAACCGTATCCCGGATGATTCTGCCTGCCGTGCACGGCATCAGTTTCCCCGGTAGCGCCCGCGCCCAAACAATGGTCAGGCCAAGAGCCTCCGCTGCCGAAGCATCAATACCCCGAATGGACGCCACATCCACGCAGAGGCAGCCCGGCTTTAACTGCTTCAGCGCATTTCCCCCGAAAATCGGGGCCGGCACGGTATTGACCACCACATCAAATTCCGATAAAGCACCATCCAGCCTGTCGATGGAGCACGCATCATAACCATAGGCCACGGCCCAAGCCAGAGACTCCGGGCGTCTGGCCGCCGCCGTGACATTTGCCCCCATAGCGCTCAGGCGGTGACACAGCAGCTTGCCGATACGCCCAAAGCCCAGTACCAGACAGCGGCTCCCCAGCAGCGAGCGCTCCAAACGCTCCAAAATCACCTGAACTGTCCCCTCCGCCGTGGCGGCGGCGTTGGCAACTGTCAGTTCCTCCCGCTTGAAATAGTCGATGAGGTTCAGGTCCAGCTCTGCCGCCTCCGCCGCCTGAGCCGGCTTTACCTGCCCGGCCAGCAAGAGCTGATTCCGCCGCATTTGCCGCAGCAGCGCACCGATGCCCCGCTGCTCCCCCTCTATGTTGATGGTATCTCCCTCCCGGCACAGCGGCAGCGGCAAAAGCACCACCTCCGCCGACACGGCCCTTTCCCAATCCGTTTCCCCTGCGGTGCCGTAAGCCGCCGCCTGGTATCCGTCCTGCCGCAGCAGCTTCAAAAGCTCCGCCTGTCTCCGATCTCCGCCAATTACTCCAAATAACAAATCCACGCACCCCCTTGCCTCAGCGTATGACGCCAGCGCAAATCGGTGCGTGGATTTAATTCGTTTTTAATTTTTCCGCTTCTGCCAGCAGGTCTTCCCGATTATTTGACAAACGGCCATCCATAACACGGTCCAGCAGCATTTGTAAAACACGGCCCAGCTCCGGTCCTCGATATCCCAAGGGCTTCAGATCGTTTCCATTGATTGCCAGTTGCTTCAGGGTAAAGCAGCTACCGCGTGCAAGCTCCGCATTCAGCAATACCTCCACCCGGTCAATATCCTGCTGCCGATAGTGGAACTTTTTCGCCTGCCCCATATTGTCCGCCCGCTGGACATCCAGCAAATTCCGAAAGTCCTCCTCGCCGAAGCGGTTCAGCATCCGACGGACACCCTTTTCCGTCTGAACGCGGTGATCGTGCCACTCCACCAGCTCCGCAATGCGCGCCCGGCTCTCACCGTCAAAGCGCAGGCGATTCATCGCCCCCTCCGCAATGCGGCGGGATACCACGCCATGTCCCATGAAATGTCCGATTCCTTTTTCGTCCAGCGCAAAACATTCCGGCTTTCCCATATCGTGAAACAGAACCGTCCACCGCAGCAGCGGTGTCGGTGGCGCGGCCTCCATCGCGTGCAATGTGTGCTCCCAAACATCGTAGCAGTGGTGCGGGTTTCTCTGGTCAAAGCCGAGCATCGGCAAAACCTCCGGCAGAACCGTCCCCACAATTTGCGGAAAGTGCCGCAGCACCGCCGCCGCGGATGGTCCGCACAGCAGCTTTGTCAGCTCCTCCCGCACCCGCTCCGGCGCGATTTCCCGCAGCAGCTCCCGGCAATTCTCCATAGCCGCCGCCGTTTCCCGCTCCACGGTGAAGTCCAGCACCGCCGCGAACCGCAGGCACCGCAAAATTCGCAGCGCATCCTCGGAAAAGCGCTTCTCCGGCTCTCCCACACAGCGGAGCACACCGTTTTTCAAATCCTCCCGGCCATGGAAGGGGTCATGCAGTCTCCCGGCAAGTTCCATTGCCATGGCGTTTACCGTAAAATCCCGCCGGGAAAGGTCCTCCTGCAAAGAATCTGTAAAAGTGACCTGCTCCGGGTGGCGGTGATCCGCGTAAGCACCGTCCGTGCGGAACGTTGTTGTCTCCACCCGGTTCATGCCGCTACAGACCGTGACCGTACCGTGCTTCAATCCCGTAGGCAGCGCACAGTTGCCAAACAGCGCCATGGTCTGCTCCGGCCTTGCCGATGTGGTCATATCCCAGTCTCCCGGCGTCCGCCTTAGCAGCAGGTCCCGCACACAGCCGCCCACGCAGTATGCCTCAAACCCTGCCGCTTCCAGCGTTGTCAGCACATAGCGGACAAAGGGCGGGATCGCAGCCGCAAGCTCCCGGTATTCTTCCATATTTCCCGCCCCTTTCAGTTGCATTTTTTCGTCCCGCATATTATAATAAGTTAGTTTAAATATTGCAATACGTTTTCTATCGCTGTGAGGCCGTTTTCATTGCTTCACACCTACGATTTTTGAAAGGAAGACATCTTCTATGATGAACAATCCCAAGCCCATTTCCGACTATCTGCTTCCCGGTAAGCGCGCGCATCTTGTCGGTATCGGCGGCGTATCCATGTGCCCGCTGGCGGAGGTCCTTGCCGGTAAGGGCATTTTAGTCCAGGGCTCTGACATGACGGAAAGCAACGCGGTAAAAAATCTGCGTGCCAAGGGTATCTCCGTTTCCATCGGCCACAACGCCGAAAACCTTGGCGACTGTGATTTTGTGATTCGCACCGCCGCCGTGCACGATTCCAATCCCGAGATCGCCGGTGCCGTGGCCCGTGGTATCCCCGTCTACGAGCGGGCGCAGGCGTGGGGCGCGCTGATGCGCCGGTATCCAAACGCCCTGTGCGTCTCCGGCACCCACGGGAAAACCACTACCACCTCCATGTGCACCCACATTTTCATGGCGGCTGAAAAGGACCCCACCGTTATGATCGGCGGCACACTGCCGCTGCTGCACTCCGGCTACCGGGTGGGCCACGGCGATACCATCATTTTGGAATCCTGCGAATACTGCAACAGCTTTCTGAGCTTTTATCCCACTGTCGCCGTAATTCTCAATGTGGAGGCCGACCATCTGGATTTTTTCAAGGACCTGACCGACATCCAGCGCTCCTTCCGTAAATTTGCGGAGCTGGTCCCCGCAGACACCGGCTGGACAGTCGCCAACTACGATAACGAGAGCACCCACACCGCCCTCAGCGGCTATGATAAACGGCTGTTCTGGTTCAGTCTCCACGCTTCCGATGCGGACTGCCATGCGGAAAATATCTCTTGGAAAGACGGTCTCCCCAGCTTTGACATTCTGATTCACGGCGAGAAATACGCCCATGTCTCCTTGAAGGTCGGCGGTGAGCACAATATCTGCAACGCGCTGGCCGCCGCATCCGCTGCCTATGTGCTGGGCCTTCCCGGCAGCGCCGTGGAGGAGGGGCTCCGCGACTTCCACGGTGCCGGGCGCCGCTTTGAGTACAAGGGAGAATACCATGGTGCCAAGGTCTACGATGATTACGCCCACCATCCCGATGAGCTCCACGCTCTTTTGACCATGGCCCGCAGCCTTGGCTGCAAGCGGCTGGTGGTAGCGTTCCAGCCCCACACCTATTCCCGCACCGCCAAGCTGTTCGACCGCTTTGTGGAGGAGCTGAAGCTGGCGGATGTTGCCGTTCTGGCGGAAATTTATGCCGCCCGGGAGCAGAACACCATGGGAATTTCCTCCGCCGATCTGGCCCGGAACATTCCCGGCAGCGTCTACTGCTCTACTTTAGATAAGGTAACTGCCCAGCTGCGGGAGCTGGCCCGCCCCGGCGACCTGATCCTCACCGTAGGCGCGGGCGACATCTACCGGGCCGGTGAAAAACTGCTGAGCGAAACGGAGGATTGACCGTGACCGTTTCTGAGATTTACACCACCGCCCCCACCCAAGGACCCGAAAAGGTTCTGGAGAGCTTCGCCCTGTTGGACCAGCTCCACATCCCGTACAGCCGGGTGGAGCACGAGCCTGCCGAGACCATGGAGGCCTGCGCCGCCATTTCTGACGCGCTGGGCATCCGCATCTGCAAAAACCTTTTCCTCTGCAACCGCCAAAAGACCGATTTCTACCTGCTGACCATGCCGGAGGACAAGCCCTTTCACACCAAGGACCTCAGCGCCCAGATCGGCTCCTCCCGGCTCTCCTTCGCCCCGCCGGAACTGATGGAAGAACTGATCCACTGCACCCCCGGCTCCGCCAGCGTTTTAGGACTGGCCTATGACACGGAGCATCGGGTCCGGCTGCTGATGGACCGGGAGACCTACGAGGCGGCGCAGTTCGGCTGCCATCCCTGCCTGAACACCGGCAGCCTGCGAATGGCCACCGCCGACCTTCTGAACGTGTTCCTCCCCCACACCGGCCACACGGTCACGGTAGTGGACCTGCCCAATGAATAAGGAGGCGCCATGAAAAAGTTGATTGCCGCTCTGGCCCTGCTCTCTGTTCTCTCCCTTTCCGCCTGTGGCAGCTCCGATACCGCACTCCAACAGGAAAACGAATCGCTCCGTCAGCAGATATCGGCGCTGGAGGCCGAGCGGGACGAGCTTGCCAAGGAAAACAAGAACCTGACAGATGAAAATGCCGCACTGGATGACACCGCCCCGGAATCTGGGGATGAGGAGGCCAATCCCATTGACCGTTTCTTTGAAAACGTAGATGCCGGTTCCTCTACCGCAGAGATGAACGCCGTGGCCGACAGTTGGGCCGGCGCATGGGAAGCTGAGTGCCGGAATGTTGCCAAATGGCTGAAGGGACAACTTCCGCTTCAGGAGGATCAGGCATTAGTGGATGCCTACATCGCCGCTGCCGAGGGACAATCCTCCCGGATGGACGTCATGGCCATCTATCCCATTGCGGACCTCTCCGTTCCACAGGATGACCGGGCCAATTCCAGCGGCAGTCTCCGGGGTGTCCTTTGGGCCGGTGCCCACCAGCAGATCTGGAAGGACACCTTCTACCAGTTACTCTATGTTGCCCCGGACTATGCCGGCGGTTTGGATTCCGCCGTGTCCTATCAGTTTCTCTTTGACACAGCGGCGGCGCAGGCACAGTTAGATTTGCTGCTTTCCGCAGGTTAAAAATCCGTTACCCATTGTAACCGAATTGCAGTTGACATAAAATTCCACACCCCATATCTATTCTAAAAAATAGGGATGAGCAAAACGCGAATTTTGCAAAGTCGAGTCACAATATATAGGCCGCAGTCAAGTCGGATGGCACTATTTATTGTGTGGTCTTATGAGCAAATCGGAGTTTTGCTCATCCCTATTCTAAAAACAGATATGGGGTGGATTTTTTATGAAACAGACGCGCTTACTTTTGCTGGCCGCAGCGCTGGCCCTTTCTCTCACCGCCTGCGGCGGCTCCCAAACAGATACACCATCGGAATCGGACACAGCGGAGCCGGAAGTCCCGGAGACCGAGGCCCCGGCAGAAGAAAATGGGTCCGATGATTCCCGATATAGGGCCGCATTGCTTGAATTTGAATCAGATACGGCGGAGCACGCTTATGGCCGCGTACTATGGGACGCTTACCAATGGGGAATCGTTCCGGACTTGAATAGGCTCCAGTTACCGGATTACGGCGCTTCGAAATTTGCCGACGCCAACAGCTTTGCCGTTTATGACGTTGACAATGATGGCCGGGAGGAACTGCTGTTCTGCTGGCCTAACGATATTGTAGCCGACAGGGCCGCATACATCTTGGAATATGCAAACGGGAAAATTCAAGAAGAAATCCAACTCTACCCCTCAAATATGATTTTTTACGACAACGGTGTTATTCAGGAGGGTTGGTCCCATAGTCAAGGCTTTGCCGGCGAAAATTTCTGGCCCTACTATCTTAATGTCTATGACCCGGAAACGGATACCTATGAAACGGCCGGGGCTGTAGACGCATGGGATGTCAGCTATTACGCAGATAATTTTCCAACTGATATTGACCAAGACGGAGATGGAATGGTGTACTTCCTTCTCATTACGGACGAGGATTGGAAGCAGCGATATGGCAGCGAGCTTACCTCGATTGCCGAAGCGGCGGTAGATGGTCCAGTCTATGATGCTTGGCGGGACAGCATTTTACAGGATGGCCAGCCTATAGAGATTCCATGGCTGCCGCTGACACGGGAAAACATCGCCGCCCTGGGGTATCCGGAACCGGAAATGTCAAAGCCGGAGGATTTATTCGCGGGCTGATGTACCCCCCATTGCTTACAGCATCTCCATCCTGAGCTTCATTGTAAAAAAACTGCCTGCCGCAATGCGGCAGGCAGTTTTATCACTATTTTTACTTGCTCAACTGCTCGTCAATGGCCTTGGCGGCGGTCTTGCCGGCGCCCATAGCCAGAATGACGGTAGCAGCGCCGGTCACGGCGTCACCACCGGCGTAAACGTGCTCACGGGAGGTCAGACCGTCCTCATTGACCACGATGCCGCCCTTCTTGTTGATCTCAAGGCCCTTGGTGGTAGACTTGATGAGGGGGTTGGGGCTGGTGCCGAGAGACATAATCACGCAGTCCACGTCCAGATCAAACTCACTGCCGGGAACCTCGATAGGGCGGCGGCGACCGGAGGCATCCGGCTCACCCAGCTCCATCTTGATGCAGCGAATCTTGCTGACATCATCGTTCTCGTCTGCCAGAATTTCAACAGGGTTGCAGAGTGTCTTGAAGATGACGCCCTCCTCCTCGGCGTGCTCGACCTCCTCCTTACGGGCAGGCAGCTCCTCCATGCCGCGGCGGTAAACGATATACACCTCGGCACCCAGACGCTTGGCACAGCGGGCGGCGTCCATAGCCACGTTGCCGCCACCAACAACGGCGACCCGCTTGGGATGCTGGATGGGAGTATCGGAGCCCTCGCGATAGGCTTTCATCAGGTTGATACGGGTCAAGAACTCATTGGCGGAATACACACCGCGATAGTTGATGCCGGGGATGTCCATGAACATGGGCAGACCGGCGCCGGAGCCGATAAACACAGCCTCAAAGCCCTGCTCGTCCATCAGCTCGTCCACGGTGATGGTGCGGCCCACAACGGTATCCGTTGCAATGGTGACGCCCAGCGCCTTCAAACCGTCCACTTCCTTCTGCACGATGGCCTTAGGCAGACGGAACTCGGGAATGCCGTACACCAGCACGCCGCCGGCCAGATGCAGCGCCTCAAAAACAGTGACCTCATATCCCTTGCGGGCCAGATCGCCGGCGCAGGTCAGGCCGGAGGGACCGGAGCCCACCACTGCCACGCGGTGGCCGTTGGAGGCGGGCTTCTCCGGGGCGGCAGTGGCGTGCTCGCGATGCCAGTCGGCCACGAAGCGCTCCAGACGGCCAATGCCGACAGGCTCACCCTTGATGCCGCGGACGCAATGCTTCTCACACTGGCTCTCCTGCGGGCAGACACGGCCGCAGACTGCGGGCAGCGCAGAGGTGGCGGCAATGATCTGATAGGCAGCCTCAAAGTCGCCCTTGGCCACCTCGGCAATGAAGTCGGGAATATGTACCATCACGGGGCAGCCCTGCATACAGGGCTTGTTCTTGCAGTTCAGGCAGCGGGCAGCCTCGTCCAGAGCCTGCTCCTCCGTATAGCCCAGAGCGACCTCCTCAAAGTTCTTGTTCCGAACGTTGGGGTCCTGAGAGGGCATGGGATTTTTCTTCAAAGACATATTGGCCATGATCATTCGGCCTCCTTCTTCAGCAGGTTGCAGGTCTCCTCGTACTTGTGCTTTTCCCAAGCACCGTACATCTGATTGCGCTTGACAGCCAGATCCCAGTCTACCTTGTGACCGTCAAAATCCGGGCCATCCACGCAGGCGAACTTCATCTCGCCGCCGACAGCCAAACGGCAGCCGCCGCACATACCCGTACCGTCGATCATGATGGGGCTCATGGAAACGGTGGTGGGAATGCCGTAGGGCTCCGTTGTCTTGGAGACAAACTTCATCATGACCATGGGGCCGATGGCAAACACTTCATCGTACTGATTGCCGGCCTCGATGAGCTCCTTCAGCGCATCGGTCACAAGACCCTTGCGGCCATAGGAGCCGTCATCGGTGCAGACCACCAGCAGATCGCTGGACTTGCGGAAATCATCCTCCAGAATCACCAGATCCTCGGAACGGAAGCCGACGATGGCGTGTACCTCAGCACCGTCATCATGGAACTTCTTCAGCACGGGATACGCAATGGCGCAGCCGACGCCGCCGCCTACCACTGCAACCTTCTTCTTGCCCTCGGTCTCGGTGGGCTTGCCAAGAGGACCCACAAAGTCCGCCAGATAATCGCCCTCCTGCATCATGCTGAGCTTTTTCGTGGTTGCGCCTACGGTCTGGACAATGATCGTGACCGTGCCCTTTTCGGGGTCATAGGCGTTGATCGTAATGGGGATACGCTCGCCATTCTCATCCGTACGCAGAATGATGAACTGGCCGGGCTGGGCCTTTTTGGCAATGAGGGGCGCCTCGATCTCATAGAGAGTCACAGTGGGTCTCAGTGCCTCTTTTCTTACGATTCGGTACATACGCTTCCTTCTTTCCTTTCCGCATCTAAAAAATTCTGTCAAGCAGAACGATACATTGTTTGAATTTTAACATACTTCCCGCTATCCGTCAACAGCTTTCCCGAAAATTATACTGAAAACATTAGCTCTTCAAGTGTTTTTCACCAACAGACCGGCCCGGAAGCGTGACCCGGCGTCCCTCCGTCTGCACCAGCCCTTCCTCCTTCAGGTGCCGCAGCTCCCGCATCATTGCGCTGCGGTCTGTGGCGATATAGTCCGCTAACACGCTGAAGGAAAACGGCAGCATAAAGGACGTCCCATGGTTCCGCTCAGCCTGCTGGTGAAAATAGCACAGCAACTTGTCCCGGATCGAGCGCCGGGACAGTACATCCACCCGCTCGCTGAGGGCCTGTGCCTTATCACTGAGCAGTCCCAGCATATTCTGCACCAGAACACTGTGGTAGGTACAGGCGTTCTGGCATCGGCGCAGCAAATGCGGATAGTCGATAAACAGAATATCGCAGGCGCTCCGGGCCACCACCTCCAGACTGTCCCCCATGGAACCGGCAAAGGCCAGATTCCGGCCGAACACGCCGCCGGGACCCATTTCCTCCAGCACGGTAGCCACCCCCTCCTCATCGATTCGAATCAGGGACGCGCTGCCGCGCTCCACGATGCCGATAGCATCCGCCCGGCTCCCCGCAAAATCGTAAATCATCTCCTCTGGCAGAAAGGACCGCTGCACCGCCTGAAAGCAGGTCAGCATCCGTCGATAGTCCTCATAGCTGATATTTTCAAACAGCGGGCTTGTCCGCAGCTCCTGTGAGGTCATCATATTTCCCATCTCCTTTTTGTTGCATATATCACAGCTTCATCATATCAAATTCTTGCACGAATGCAAGCCCTTTATCCCAATTATTTTTTTCACAAAAAGTTCAAGACTTTTCCTCCTTCTCATTGTATAATATTATTAACCAATAAGAACAACCACGCTGAACAAGGTCTGAAAAGGAAAGGAGCATTCAAGCGTGAATATCGCCTATTTTCTTCTCCCCAAAAGTCGAATCGCCTATCTGTACGATGATTTCACGATTCGGCAGGGGCTTGAAAAGATGCGTAACCGCGGCTATACCGCCATTCCCGTCATCACCCGGGACGGGCGTTATGTCGGCACCGTCAGCGAAGGAGACTTTTTGTGGCGGCTTTTGTCTGACGGAACGGACCTGACCATGAAAAAGGCAGAGTCGCTGCGTGTGTGCGACATCATCGGCAATAAATATCCCGCTGTTCGAATTACCGTCACCATGGACGCGCTGCTGGAAAGTGCCATGAACCAGAACTTTATTCCGGTGGTAGACGATTTGGACAAGTTTATCGGCATCGTCACCCGCCGGGAGATCATCGGGTACTTAGCAAAAAAAGAGACTGCCGCGTTGGACCGCCTCCCCTCTAAAATCAGTTGAAAAAACCGGTCGATGTGAACATCGGCCGGTTTTCCTTTTTATTATCAGCGCTATGCTTGAAACTCGAATTGATTGCAAAAAGAGAATGCCGCACTGCTTGTGCGGCATTCTTTTCTGATTTCTTAATAGAAACGCTTCTTGTTCTTACGAGCGGCCTCAGACTTCTTGCGACGCTTCACGCTGGGGCTTTCATAATGCTCTCTCTTGCGAACCTCGGCGATAACGCCTGCCTTAGCGCAGCTACGCTTGAAACGCTTCAGTGCGCTATCGATGGATTCGCCTTCCTTGACATGAATCTCAGACATTTATATTTCCCTCCCTCCGAGACATCCGGCTTGATCCTGGATGCTTAGGGGCTACGTATAGCCTTAACGTACATCATTATAGGAAATAATCAGAAGAAAGTCAAGGATTTTTTCTCAAATCCGAAAAATTTGATGGTTTCCCGCATTTGAGCCGATCGTTTTCCCTTACCGGGGCTTTACGATCAGGTTGATCAGACGGTTCTTGACCAGAATGGTCTTGACGATCTGCATCCCCTCGGTGGCCTTCTGCACCTTATCCACAGACAGTGCGGCGGCCTTGACGGTCTCCTCGTCGCTGTCCACAGCCACGGTGACGGTGCCCTTCATCTTGCCGTTGACCTGAATGGCCATCTCCACAGAGGAAGCCACGGTCTTGCTGGCGTCATATACCGGCCACTCCGCCTGACAGCACATTCTGCCGGTCTCAGCGGCAAAGCCAAGCTGCTCCCACAGCTCCTCGGTGATGTGAGGGGCAAAGGGATTCAGCAGCCGCAGCAGAATGCCCATGTCGCCCTTGGTGACGCCGTTGGCAGTCATCTCGTTGACGGCGGTCATCATGGCTGCGATGGCGGTATTCATCTTCAGGGTGTCGATATCGTCCGTGACCTTTTTGATGGTCTTGTGGAGGATGGCCTCGTTGGCCGGGGTCAAGTCCTCGCTGTCAGCGGCGGTCTCCGCCAGGTTCCACACCTTGTCCAGGAACCGCTTGGAGCCCTTCACCGCGTCGGTGGACCAGGTAGCCGCCTGCTCGAAGTCGCCCACGAACATGATATACAGACGCATGGTGTCCGCGCCGTACTGGGCCACGATGTCGTTGGGATTGACCACGTTGCCCCGGGACTTGGACATCTTCTCGCCGCCCTCGCCCAGGATCATGCCGTGGCTGGTGCGCTTGGCGTAAGGCTCCTTGGTGGGCACGGCGCCGATGTCATAGAGGAACTTGTGCCAGAACCGGGAGTACAGCAGATGCAGGGTGGTGTGCTCCATGCCGCCGTTGTACCAGTCCACGGGAGACCAGTATTCCAGCGCCTCCTTGGAGGCCAGGGCCTTATCATTGTGGGGGTCCATATACCGCAGGAAGTACCAGCAGGAGCCGGCCCACTGGGGCATGGTATCCGTTTCACGCTGGGCAGGGCCGCCGCACTTGGGGCAGGTGGTGTTCACCCAGTCGGTCATCTTGGACAGGGGAGATTCGCCGTCGTCGGTGAGTTCATAGCTTTCCACCTCCGGCAGCAGCAGCGGCAGCTGCTCTTCCGGCAGGGGCACCCAGCCGCACTTCTCGCACTTCACCAGGGGAATCGGCTCGCCCCAGTAGCGCTGACGGCTGAACACCCAGTCACGAAGCTTGAAGTTGGTCTTGGGACGGCCGATGCCATGCTCCGTGACCCACTTCTTCATAGCAAGGATAGCCTCCTTGACGGTAAGGCCGTTGAGGAAGTCGGAGTTGACCATGATGCCGGTATCGTCCTTCAGAGCGAAGGCGCACTTGGTCACATCGCCACCCTTGACCACCTCCACGATGGGCAGACCGAAGGCGGTGGCGAAGTCCCAGTCGCGCTGATCGTGGCCGGGCACACCCATGACGATGCCGGTGCCGTAGCCCATCAGCACATAGTCGGAAACGAAAATGGGAATGTGCTTACCGGTGACGGGATGGACGGCCTCGATGCCTTCCAGCCGGACGCCGGTCTTTTCCTTGTTCAGCTCGCCGCGCTCAAAGTCGGACTTCCGGGCAGCCTCCTGCCGGTAGGCCTCCACAGCGTCCCAGTTGGTCAGCTGATCCTTCCACTGGGCGAGGTAGGGGTGCTCGGGAGAGATGACCATATAAGTCACACCGAACAGCGTGTCGCACCGGGTTGTGTAGACCGTCAGCTTGTCGCCGTTGGTGGCGGTGAAGTCCACCTCGGTACCCTCGCTGCGGCCGATCCAGTTGCGCTGCTGGATCTTGACCCGCTCGATATAGTCCACATCGTCCAGATCGTCGATCAGGCGGTCGGCGTACTTGGTGATGGCCAGCATCCACTGGCTCTTTTCCTTGCGGATGACCTCGCTGCCGCAGCGCTCGCAGACGCCCTCCACAACCTCTTCGTTTGCCAGCACGCACTTGCAGCTCGTGCACCAGTTCACGGGCATGGATGCCTTATAGGCAAGGCCTTTCTTGAACAGCTGGAGGAAGATCCACTGGGTCCACTTGTAGTAGCTGGGGTCCGTGGTGTCCACCACCCGGTCCCAGTCGAAGGAATAGCCCAGCATGTGAAGCTGCTTGGTGAAGTTGGCAATGTTCTGCTTGGTAACGATGGCAGGATGGATGTGGTTCTTGATGGCGTAGTTCTCCGTAGGCAGGCCAAAGGCATCAAAGCCGATGGGGAACAACACATTGTAGCCCTGCATCCGCTTTTTCCGGCAGATGATGTCCATAGCGGTAAAGGGGCGGGCATGGCCCACATGGAGCCCCTGACCAGAGGGATACGGGAACTCAATGAGGCCGTAAAACTTTTCACGGGTCTTGTCGCCGGTCACAGCGGTAAAGGGCTTTTCCTCCAGCCACTTCTCCTGCCATTTCTTTTCAATGGCTGTAAAATCGTACTTCATGGTTGACTCCTTTTATCTGAAATGTTCTGCATTTTGATTGATTTGATCTCAGGACCGCTTTTGTGTCCGCCGCTTGACGCGCCACCAGACCAACTGAACGGCCAGCGCGATCAGCGCCGCCGCCCACAGCATCTGAAAAGCTGTCGCGGGTTCAAAGGTCCCACCCCATTTCTCCGTTCCGAACACGGACAGGCAGACGCAGGACACAAGGAAGGACAGGGCGTTTCCCCAAAGCAGGGCTTTCAGGCTGTTTCTGTGGTATGCCCATTTCATCAGCGTAAAAAAGCCGATGATATACAGGAAATTCGCTAAGAATTTGCCTGTTTCCCCACGACCCCAAAGGCCCAGATACACATAGGGGAGGCCATAGGCCAAGAAAGGAACATGGGAATCCCACAGCTTTTTCATCCTGCAACACCTCACGCTTTCCGCCGAATAAAGAAAACGCCCCTAAGCCTTACGGCTCAGGGGCGTTGAAAACGCGGTACCACCCTGTTTCCGCCGGTTTCCCGGCGCTCGGTGCGGCAGATAACGATGCCAGCCGGCCCGCCCTACTTTCCTTCAGGCGGAACGCTCCGGGGCCAGTGCTCCCGTGCGCCCCCACCGACTCACACCGGCCATCGGCTCTCTTGAGGCGGGCTTCACGGGTTTTCTCCCCATCCAAGCGTTTAACGGTCATATTTTAAAGGGCTTTTTCGCATTTGTCAAGTGGTTTTTCCATTTTCCGCCTCGGGGCCCTCCTGCTCCACAGAGCGCAGCAGCTCCTCGGCGGATATTCCGAACAGCTTTGCCAGCGCCAGCAGATTGGAGGTGCTGGGGTCCGCCGTTCCGGTCTCCCACTTGCTCACCGCCTGACGGCTGACGCCCAGCGACTCCGCCACAAATTCCTGCGTCATTTTGCAGCGGACCCGGTGCTCCTTCAGAACCTCGCCCAAAGAGCGGCGGACCTCCGCCTTTTCCTTCCGGACCTCTTCGGAGCGGTTGTACTTCTTCAACGCCTTGATTCCCTGCATGACAGCGTAGACCACAAGCCCCAAAATCGCCAGCCGCACCAACGTAACCACCAGCAGTAAAATAATCGATGTCGATGCCATTAACATATGACCTGTCCTCCTTTGTTTTTTGTATCTCAGCGCCATGGATCTGATGCCGTTATACTACCGGACAAAGGCGGTTGCGGCCACCAGCTATCCCGCAACCTTTCGTTGCAAGGCCCGATTTTTTAAGGAAAACAGCTCTATCCTCAGTCCTTTGTCAGCACATCGGAGAGGTCCAGCGGCTTTCCGTCCGCCCACAGGCGCTCCAAATCGTAAAAGGCACGGGCCTCGGCGCTGAACACATGGACGCAGATGCAGCCGTAGTCCAACAGCACCCATGTTCCATCCCGATAGCCCTCCCGGCGCAGCGGCAGCTCGCCTGCCTGCTCCTTCAGTGTCTTTTCCACAGCGCCGCACAGCGCATTGATCTGGGTGTTGGAGCTGCCGGTAGCGATCACAAAATAATCCGCCAGCGTGGTGATATCCGTGATCTCAATAGCGGCGATCTCCTTGCCCTTCTTTTCGTCCAGCGCCTTTGCGGCCAGAACGGCCAGTTCCTTCGGTGTCATCATATCGTTTGTTTCCTTTCTTTTATCAGGCCGCAGGCAGCGGCTCCCCGGTCACGGGGTCCAATCCCTGATTCGCATCGGGCGTTGCGGGCTCCTCCGGCGGCACCACGATGATGCCGGGATCTTCCGGCTGGTCCGGTGTCTCCGGACTGCCGGTGCCCGTCTCTCCCCCGGTGGAGCCGGAGGGGTCTGTGGTCTCCGTCCCCGTCCCCGGCGTTTCCGGTGTGGCCGGGGTCTCCGGCGTGGGTTCAGACGGTGTTTCAGACGGCGTCTCCGTTCCCGGCTCCGTTTCCGACGGCGGTGTCACGATCTCCCCGGTGTCCGGGTCCACCAGATTGCCGTTTTCATCGGTAATATAGTCCTTTTCCGACTCATCCTTCTTGCCGCTGCCGATGAGCGTCGGCGCCTTGGCCGCAGCGCTGTCCTCCACCCGCCCGGTGGTGGAGCTGAGGCTCCCGTCCGCGTTGACGGACATAATATCCAGGTCCGACAGCGTAAAGACCTCCTTGAAGGGGCTGAGCTGATTATTTACAATGTCCAGCAACTTCCCGGCAATAGGCACCACATAATCCAGATAAAAGTCCTTGCCCAACTGCTTGCTGTAAACCCGGCTGTAGGCCGCAACGCCCTTGTAGGGCATGGTCAAAAACGTCACATTGTCCATGCTCAATCCGCCGGAAAACGCCTGCTTGCCGAACCACAGGATATTCTGGAAGCTCAGGTCCGTTTCCACGGATTCTTCAAACACCTTGGCGATCTTGCCGATGTTCAGCACGTTCTTCGGCTGCATCATCTCCTTGATGACCGCCTTCAGGAAGTTCTGCTGCAATTCCATACGGCCCGCGTCTCCGACGCCGCCCTTGTTATAGCCGTAGGGACTGTCATGGTCATTCTTACGCCAGCGGATGACCTGCATGGCATCGTCACCGTCCAAATGCCGCAGGCCCGCCGGCTGCTCAATGACCAGATTCTGCGCCGGGTCATGGTAATCCATGGGATAGGGCACGTCAAAATCCACACCGCCGATGGCGTCCACGATCTTGCCAACGGCCTCCCATTCCACAATGACCTGATAATCCGGCTCAAAGCCCACCAATTGTGAAATTTCTTTATAAAGCGCCTTGATGCCCTTTTCCCCGCCGCCGTTCATATTGTAAACGGAGTTGATCTTCTTGACATCCCAGCTCACGTTCACCATGGTGTCCCGGGGGATAGACATGACAGTGGCCTTCTGGTTCGTTACATCGTAGCTTGCCAGCAGCATCGTGTCGGTGTTTCCGCCGCCGCCGGTGTCCCGACCCAGAATCAGCACCGTGTAATAATCCTGACTCTTGCGCTCACCGCTGACTCTGGGCTGTACGCCATCGCCATAGTCAATGACGTCCTCGCCCTGCGTATCGCCGCCTTGCGTGTCCTCTCCTTTGTTGGGCAGCTCCGGCTTTACAAACAGCGTTTTCAGCGTAACCGTTACCGCCAGTGCTGCGGCCAAAACCGCCGCCAGCACCAGCAGCCACTTCTGCCCCCGGCTCAGGCGGCTGGGACGCTTCTCCTTCACTTCTTTTTTCTGTATCCGCTTTCTGCTTTGTTCTGACATGGGTTTATCTCTTTCCTTTCAGCCAGTCCCGCGCCTCAATGGTCGCATGGTGGACGGGATTTCCCATTTCCGTCATCTCTTGGACCGTCATTTCCAGCCCCATCAACAGGCCCCGGTCCAAATCCTCATACACACATTTGCGGAGCACCTCCACCCCCGGAAAATCCCGGGATGGCTCAATGTAATCCGCAAGATAAATGATTTTCTCCAGCAGCGTCATATCCGCATGGCCGGTGGTGTGCCACCAAATAGCGCTGTAAATTTCATCGTCCACGCCGTAAATGTCCCTTGCAATGGCCGCGCCGGTCTTTGCGTGGAGGAGCTTCAGGGCCTTCTGCTCCAGCTCGTCCAGCTCAATGCCATATTTACGGCACAGCGCCAACTGCTCCTCCATCTCCAGCTTCTTCGTGCAGTCATGCAGCAGCGCAGCCACTCTTGCCTTTTCAATATCCGCGCCATAGCGCTCTGCCAGCCGGATCGCCTCCTGCTCCGTTCCCAGCACATGGGGGATGCGCTTGTGCTTGAGATAGCTCAGCGCCACAGGGCGAAGCTGTGAGAGCGTCAGATGCTTCAAATCGGCATTTGTTCCGTAGAGATGGTTCCGCAGAATATAGCCGTACACCGCCGGCGGCAGCAGGTTTTCTCCCGTTCCCTCTGCCAGCCGCTCCCGCAGCTCTGTGGAGGATATGTCAATAACGCCGGGGACCGTCAGCGTGAAAATTCGGATATCCGGGTACTCATGGTACAGCCGGTCCCACTGCACGGAAAACAGCGGCTCCATATCTTCCTCCGTCCGTCCGAAAGCGGCAATGCCCGCCATGGACGCGACCTTTTCCGGCTCATGCCAGGTCTGGAAGCTCAGGAACATATCCGCCCCCATCAAAAGCCAGAGCTCATCGTCAGGATACAGTGCCTTCAGCTCCACCAGTGTATCGGAGGTATAGCTTTTCCCTCCGCGCCGCAGCTCTATGTCCAGCGTTTCCACCTTGCCGCCAAGGCCCAACTGTTCTCCCGCCAAGCGGGTCATTTCCAGCCGCTGCTCCGCAGTGGAGCTGCCCTCCGGCAGTGCCTTATGGGGCGGGATGCTGGCGGGAATCAGCAACAGCTTGTCCAGCTTCAGCGTGGCAATCGCGGCGGCCGCCGCCGTCAGATGCCCCAGATGGGGCGGGTTGAAGGTTCCTCCGTAAATACCGATTTTCAAGAAAATTCCATCTCCTGTGTGTTTAGTCGATTTTTCCGGCTTTCCGAAGCTGTATAATTTCATTCAACAGTTCATACAGCGGGCCGCAATCTGCTTCATAGACCCTATTGTCGACCCGCATTATATCCGGCGCGATATGCAAATGGCAGAGGTATTGACGATACCCCGCTACAAAAACATCCCAATCCGCTTCCATCATATCAAAGGACTTCCGGGCCTCTGTTTTTTCCATTTGGTTCAGCGTATCCACAAAGGTCTGGGTAAATTTCTCGTCCGTGATGATGTACTTGCCCAGAGTCCACTCTCCATTTGCGTCCCGCCCGTTAATTTCTAAGGCCATCGGGACCCGCTGAATGGGCAGCGGGCCGTCGCTTCGGACGCTCTCCGCGCCGATCAGCAGTGCCACCGCACTGACGATGACCAGAATGCCGAGAGCAAGGCCTTTGCTTTCCCGTATCTCCCGCATAGCACCTCCTTGTTTCGCTTACACCTGTCGCTTTTTCGCCGGCTTCACCAGTTGAATCCGCTTCTCCTTCGGCTTGCTGTGGGTCTCCCGGTACAGTACAAATTTCGTACCGATGACCTGCACCACCTCGCTGCGGGTAGCCGCCGCCAGCTCCTGTGCCGCAAGGCGTGCATCATACTCAATATTGTTTTCAAGGACACGGCCCTTGATGAGCTCCCGTGCCTCCAGCGCATCGTCGGCCTGCTTGATGAGGTTTTCGCCGATTCCGTCCTTCCCCACATGGATGATGGTGTCGATGGTGTTGGCCAGTCCGCGAAGCTGTGCCCTCTGCTTGCTTGTCAGTTCCATAAAAATCCTTTCATTGGGCCGTTTCCGCCCAATATTCTCTAATTTTTTCCAAATCGTCCTCCCGCAGCCATTCCTCGGAAAAGCCGCAGCCACAGCAGATATAGCGGTCCACCGGTGCACTCCGAAAGCCACACGTCACAAAATTCTGTGTGCTGTCCATGGTACTTCTGATTCCGCCGGGGACCCGCACGATGTCCGCTCCCTCGCATTTGGGGCATACGCCTGCTTTTTTCATGGAGCAGTTCCTCCCTTTGAAACGGTTCTGCTTATTAGACGTTTATTTCCGCAAATATGTTTCCAATTTTTTTGTAAATTCCCGCAAGGCCTTGCCCCGGTGGGAGATCTCTGCCTTTTCCTCTTGGGTCAGCTGTGCAAAGGTCTTTGCCTTGTCAGGCACGAAAAACACCGGGTCATAACCAAAGCCCCCCTCGCCCATCGGTGCAAAGGCGATGGTGCCGGGGGCCTGTCCCTCCGCCGTGATGGTATCCCCGTTAGGAAACACGCAGGCAATGGCGCAGGTAAAATGAGCCGCCCGGCTGGTCTGCCCCCGCATATTCTCCAGCAGCAGCGTATATCGTCCTCTGTCATCCAGCCCTTCGCCGCCGTAGCGGGCGGAATAAACGCCGGGGCCGCCGTTGAGGGCGTCCACGCAGAGGCCGGAGTCATCAGCGATGGCCGGGAGTTTCGCAAGCTCACAGATGGCCCTGGCCTTCAACATAGCGTTTTCCGCAAATGTGGTGCCGGTTTCCTCCACCTCCACAGTGATTCCAAGCTCCTTGGGGCTGACAACCTCTACGCCGAACTGCCCTAAAATGGCGCTCATCTCCCGGACCTTATTAGGATTGTGTGTTGCAAGTACAAATTTCATACCGTTGTTTCCTCCTTGGCTGCCATACAGTCCAGAGCGCGGTTGCGGAAGGTCAGCGCAAGGTCGATGCTCACCATCAGGATGTCCGCCACATAGAACGCAGCCACGTATGTAATATTTCTGCTGATAAACTTCCCGGCAAGACCGCACAGATAGCCGATGATAATCACGATCTCAAACATCACACTCTTGCCCTTGGCAGTCCTTGCCCGCAGAGACTTTGTAATATTGAACGGCCATGACAGGCCAAAGCAGACCAGCATGATCGTTTCAAAAATCTGTGCCATCGTACCGCGCTCCTTATCCCAGTATCTGCTTCTGGAGCTTCAGCAGTTCCCGGTTGCCCTTGGCACACAGACGCACAAGCTCCTGCTGCTCCGCCAGTGTAAAGGCCCGGCCCTCGCCAGTTCCCTGAAGCTCAATGATCTCGCCCAGCTCGTTCATCACGCAGTTCAGATCCACCTGTGCGCGGCTGTCCTCGCTGTACTGAAGGTCCAGCATGGGCTGCTCGTCCACGATTCCAGCGGAAACGCCTGTCACAAAATGCCGGATAGGGCTGGACCCGAGATATCCGTCCTCCACCAGTTTCCGGCAGGCCAGAGCCAGCGCGATAAAGCCGCCGGTAACGGAGGCCGTGCGGGTGCCGCCGTCACCCTGCAGCACATCGCAGTCGATGTTGATGGTCCGCTCACCCAAGGCCTTCCTATCCACGGCAGCCCGAAGACTGCGGCCCACAAGCCGCTGGATCTCCGCGCTGCGGGGGCTTAGCTTCAGCTTGGCAATGTCCCTCTTGCTGCGCTCCCGGTTTGCCCGGGGCAGCATGGAGTATTCCGCCGTGACCCAGCCCTCGCCCTCGGGAACATGGGGCGGTGTCTTGTCCTCAATGCTGGCGCAACAAAGCACCTTGGTGTCACCGCACTCAATGAGACAGCTCCCCTCCGGGAATTTCACAAAATCCGTGGTGATTTTAATGGGGCGCAGCTCGTCATACGCCCGTCCGTCCTGTCTTGTCATCGCTGTTTTCTCCCCCTTCTCAGATGATAGCCTCCGCGTAATCATGCGCGTCAAAGGGCTTCAAATCGTCAATGCCCTCGCCCACACCGGCCAGCTTCACAGGCACACCCAGCTCCCGGGCGATGGCTACCACAATTCCGCCCTTGGCCGTTCCGTCCAGCTTTGTCAGGACAATGCCGGTCAGCCCTGCGGTCTCCTTGAAGCTCCGGGCCTGAAGCAAGCCGTTCTGTCCGGTGGTGGCATCCAGCACCAGCAGCGTCTCCCGGTCGCAGCTGGGGCACTCCCGGTCAATGATTTTGGATAGCTTACCAAGCTCCGCCATAAGATTTGCCTTGTTGTGGAGGCGCCCCGCCGTGTCGCACAGCACTACGTCCACGTTCCGGGCCTTAGCCGCCTGCAATGCGTCAAACAGCACCGCGCCGGGGTCCGCCCCCTCGTACTGGCGGACGATCTCGCAGCCGGCCCGCTCCGCCCAGATTTCCAACTGATCGGCAGCGGCGGCGCGGAACGTGTCCGCCGCGCACAGCAGCACACGCTTTCCCTGCTTTTTCAGGCTGGCCGCCACCTTGCCAATGGAGGTGGTTTTGCCAACGCCGTTGACGCCGATAAAAATGCACACGCTGGGCTTTGTGTCCAGCTTCAGCGCGGTATCGCCCACATCCATTTCCTCGGCCAAAATTTCTCGGAGCCCCTCCCGGACAGCCTCCTGTCCTTCAAGATGCTCCCGGCGCACCTTAGTGCGGAGCTTTTCCACGGCGTCCGTGGCGGCGTCCACGCCGAGGTCCGCCATAATGAGCGTTTCCTCCAGCTCCTCAAAGAACGCCTCGTCCGCCTCCGTAAAGCCGGAGAACAGGCTGCTGGTGATTTTTTTCAGTTTGTCAAAAAAGCCCATCGTGAACTCCTTTTTATTTGATTTTCAGTTCCTTCGCCATATCGTTGAGATTGATGGTCAGAATCTTGGAAACGCCCTGCTCCTGCATGGTCACGCCATAAAGCACATCCGCGCCCTCCATGGTGCCGCGCCGATGGGTGATGACGATGAACTGCGTCTTATCCGCAAGCGTCCGCATATAGCGCGCGGTCCGCACCACGTTGGCCTCGTCCAGTGCCGCCTCGATCTCGTCCATAATGCAAAACGGCGTGGGGTGCACCTTCAAAATAGCAAAATACAGCGCAATAGCCACAAACGCCTTCTCTCCGCCGGAGAGCAGTGAGATGGTCTTCAGCGTCTTTCCCGGCGGCTGGGCCTTGATTTCAATGCCGCATTCCAGAATGTTCTCCGGGTCCTCCAGCTCCAGCTTAGCCTGTCCGCCGCCGAAAAGCTCCGTGAACGTTGTCTCAAAGCTCTCGCTGAGCAGCTTGAACTGCCGGCCGAAAATATCCATCATCTGCGTTGTGATCTCCCGAATGATTCCGGTCAGCTCGCCCTTTGCCTTTTCCACATCGTTGCGCTGATCCGTCAGGTAGGTATACCGTCCGTTCACCCGCTCAAATTCCTCGATGGCGCCGATGTTAATGGTGCCGAGGCCATTGATCTCCCGCTTCAGCTCCGCCACCCGGCGGGATGCTTTCTGTACGCTTTCCAGCTCAATTCGCTGGGCCACCGCGTCGGAATGGCTCAGCTCATAGGTTTCCCACAGCTTGTCCAATATCTGCTTTTCCTCCATGGCAGAGGTAGCCAGCTTACTTTCCAGTCTCGACGCCGCCCGTTCCAAATTCAGCAGCGTCTCGTTCATCTCCTGACCGGCCCGGGTCTTGGCGGTGCGTTCCGCCTCCAGCGCGATTTTTTCCTGACTGATGGTCTGCAGGCGCTGCCGTGCGTCCTCGCCCTGTGCACGCAGAACTGTCTGCGCGTCCGTTCTCTGCCGGATATCCGCCTGCGCCGTTTCGATCTGCTCCCGATAGCGCTTCAGCGCCGCCTCCTTTTGTTCCCGGTCTCCCGACAGGTCCTCCGCCAACTGCCGCAAATCAGCGGCGCGGCGGAGAATGCCCTCCCGGTTGGCGTTCAGGGAAGCCAGCTCCGTCTTGCACGCGGTCACATTCTCCGCCAGACGCCCGGACTCCGCCAGCAGCTCGCTCTGGCCGGACAGCACGCGCTCCGCGCTCTCCCGCAGGGCTGCGGCCTCTGCTTCTCGCTCCGCTATGGTCTTTTCTGCCCCGGCGGCACACTCCGTGTTCGCCCGCAGGCGTTCGTCAATGGCTGTCAGCTCACCGGTAAGGCTCTCAACGCTCTCCCGCAGTCCGGATAGGAGCATTTGAAATTGGTTTTGTACGCCCTCCAGCCGCAGGACCTCGTCCTCGGCGGCACGGCGCTGCGCCTCGGCGGTGGTCAGCTCATAGCGCGCCGCCTCCAGCTCCCGTCCGGCTGCCGCCTCCGCCACCTTGGCGTCCTCCAGCCGTTGATGCAGCTCCCCGATGCGGCTGTTCAGCCGTTCCAGCTCCGCTGTCCGGCTGAGCACTCCGGCACTGCGGCTGACAGAGCCGCCGGTCATGGAGCCGCCCCGGTTGATGACCTGTCCGTCCAGCGTCACGATGCGGAAAGCGTTGCGGTATTTCCGCGCCATGGCGATACCACAGTCCAAATCCTCCGCAATGACCGTCCGGCCCAGCAAATTGTTGAAGATCTGCGTATACTTCGGGTCAAAGCACACCAACCGGGATGCAACGCCCACAAAGCCGAACTCCCGCTCCACGCCGTTTTCCCGCAGCTCCTCGCCGTGGATGGCGGTCAACGGCAAAAACGTTGCGCGTCCGCCGTCCCGCCTTTTCAGGAAGGCAATGGCACTCTTGGCGTCCTCCTCCCGGTCCACCACGATGTTCTGAAGTCCCGCTCCCAGCGCAATCTCGATGGCAAGGGAATAGCGGCTCTCCGTTTTTATCAGGCTTGCCACCGGGCCGTGAATGCCCCGCAGCTCGCCCTTGGCCTGACAGACCAGCTTTACGGCCTTGTTAAAGCCCTCGTAGTCCTTTTCCATTTCCGTCAGCAGGCGGATACGGCTGTCCAGCGCGCCTGTGTCCATGGTGAGCTTCACGCGCTCATCTGCGGCAGCGGCGGCTTTTTTCTCCCGCTCCTTCATCCGCAGCGTGTGGCCGCTGATGATATTCGCGGCGGCCTCCGCCTCGTCACGGGCATCCTCCAACGCCCGCCGGTTGGCCTTGGCCTCGGTTTCCTTTTCCGCCAGCTGCTTTTCCGCGGCGGCCTTGTCCGCCTCCGCCGCAAGGCGTCTTGTTTCGATTTGCTGATTCTCCGCCCGGATGGCGGCGGCCTCCGCCTTGGCATCTGCGGCGGCTGCCGCCGCAATGGCTTCCCGGCTCCGTAGCGCCTCTGCCTCTGTGGACGCGCCGCCAGCCTTCTCCGCCGCCGCCTGTGCCTGAGCCAGCATTTGCGTGAGCTGTTCGCCCAGCGCTGCGGCCTGCGTTTCCAGCTCTGCCGCCTGTGCCTCCTGCTCCGCCGCCTGTGCCGCATAGCCGCCGGTGCGCTGCTCCGTTTCCGCCAGCTCCGCCTTGACCTGCCGCATATTTTCCTCCAGATGGCCGATGGTGCTCTCCAGCACCGCGATGGCGGAGTCCTCCTCCGCCGCCTTGGCGTCCAGTTCCGCAAGGCCGCTTCGCAGCGTTTCGGCCTCCATATCCTTTTCCTGCATCCGCCTGCCGAACTGCTCCGTTTCGGCAAACAACGCGTCCATGGCGGAGCGGGCCTCGTCCCGCTGCCCCTCGGCGTCCCGCAGGTCGGTTTCCAGCTTGCGGGCATCCCGCTTCAGCGCCTCCAGATTTTCCAGCCACAGGGAAATTTCCAGCACGCGCATCTCATCCCGAAGGACCAGATATTTCTTCGCTGTTTCCGCCTGCGCCCGCAACGGCTCTACCTGAAGCTCCAATTCGGCAATCTTATCGTTGATGCGGACGAGGTTTTCCTCCGTCCGCTCCAGCTTCCGCTCCGCCTCCTCTTTCCGGTGGCGGTACTTCGAGATTCCGGCGGCCTCCTCAAAAATCTCCCGGCGGTCCGTGCTTTTCGTGGACAAAATTTCGTCCACACGGCCCTGCCCCACGATGGAGTAGCCCTCCCGGCCCATGCCGGTGTCCATGAACAGCTCCGTCACGTCTTTCAGCCGGGCGGACTGGCGATTGATGTAATATTCGCTCTCTCCGCTGCGGTAATAGCGCCGGGTGACCGCCACCTCCGCCTCCTCTAAGGACGGGAAAATATGGCCGGTGTTGTCCAGTACCAGCGTCACCTGCGCGAAGCCTACCGGCGCGCGCTTCTCCGTTCCGCCGAAGATCACATCCTCCATCTTGCCGCCCCGCAGCGCCTTGCTGGACTGCTCGCCCATGACCCAGCGAATCGCGTCGGAGATATTGGACTTGCCGGAGCCGTTAGGACCGACGATGGCGGTGATGTCCTCGCCGAATGTGAGCACCGTTTTATCGGGAAACGATTTAAACCCCTGCAATTCGAGGGCCTTCAGGTACATTCTGTCACCTCGCCATAGCTTTTTATACTTTAACTAAGATACTATAGCAGAAAAGCCCTTTTATTTCAAGGGAAATCTGTTGCTTTTCCGGGTAAAACGGCCTATTCTGCGCGATTTGCCTCTAACCGGACCGTCACCTGCCCGGGCCGCAGAGCACCGTGCTCCCACAGGACGGACAACAGCTGTCCTCGGTTCACTCCCTTCGGGAGACACACCTCAATGGAGGGCGGCAGCAGTAACGCCGGCAGCGGCAGCTGCTCGTCATACAGCGGCAAAAAGCTGCCGCCCGCCGCCTCGACCGGGTCAAAGGCGATCTGTACAGCGGCCTCCGCCATTTGCTCCGCCGTTGGATTGAGCAAAACAGACACGCCGTACTCCCGCCGAAGACGGCGACACAGCTCTTCCCCGCCAAAGGGAACGGTCAGCAGCAAATAGCGGTGGCGCAGCGCCAGCTCCGTCACCGTCCGCACTACCTCGCCGGAGAGTGCGTTGGCCGTTACCAGCACCCGTGCCCCACCGGGCGGCTGCTGCCGCAGCCGCAGCAACTCACCGGCCCAATCCGCCGCTATCGCCCGCCGCAGTGCTAATGTACTTACCGGCCGCAGTCCCTTGGGAAGTACGTCCGCCGCGCTGCCCTCCGGCAGCACTACCCGCTCCACACCCTGCCGCAGCAGCCTTCGCCCCGCTGTCCGCAGGCGGTGGCTCCGCGCCACCGCCGCAGTGCGCTCCAGCGCCGTGACCTCCCCGCAGAGAAAGCGGACATGGAGCACGCTTATTTCCTTCATACGCACCGGACGCAAGCCGTGTCCCGCCCGGTCCCAGATAAGCATTCCAATCATAAAAACAACCTCCTGTCCCATGGTATGGAACAGGAGGCTGTTTCAGAACGTTTCTGACTGCTTACTTCTTTTTCAATTCACCGAGAACGCAGAGTCCCATGGCCAGCACCGGCAGCAGCACCCGCAGGTACAACATCTGCCAATCGCCGCCAAAATTCACATCGATCAAAAGGGCCACCAGCCATGCGGCCAGCGTAGCTGCGGTCACTTTCAGGCATATTTGCAATTCTCACTTCCTCAGTTTCCCACAGAGGAACCGGAGAGGGTATACCCCGTCAGATAGCCCTTCTTGGGGGCTGCACCGTGGCTCAAGGGGTTCACGCGAACGCCGCCCTCTACCACCTCAAAATGCAGGTGCGGGCCGGTAGAATGGCCGGTAGAGCCGGTAATACCGATGGTCTGTCCCTGCTGGACATAGGTGCCTACGCTGACCTTGATACTGCTCATGTGGGCGTACAGCGTAGTATTGCCGGTGCCGTGGGAAATGACCACATAGTTGCCGTAGGAGCTGGAGCGCTGTGCCACAATGACCGTACCCGCCTTGGCGGCGTAAACCGGACTGGTGTAGCCCACCCGGCCAATATCCGTTCCCTTGTGGTTCGTGGAACCAACGCCGCCGGGGGAGCTGCGCCCGCCCACGGTGGAAGTGATGTACCGGCTGTCCACCGGCCAGATGTAGCCGCCGGGGTTTGTGTTATAGTTCTTCCCCTCCGCCGCCATCTGTTCCTCCAGTTGCTTCTGGAGCTGCTTGACCTGCTGCTCGATTCGGCGCTCCTCAGCCTCCAGATCCTTCAGGGTTGCCTGATACTCTGCGGCGTTGTCATCAATTTCCCTAACGAGCTTATTGGCCTCGTCCCGCTGACTGCTAAGCTGCCGCTTCTGGCTCTCTAAAGACGCCTTCGCCGCCTCCAAATCAGCCTTACTTGCCTCAAGCCCCGTCTTTTTTTCCTCGATTTCTGCCTGAAGCGCCTGCAGATCGTCAATAACCTTCTGGTCATAGTCCATGACCTCATTGACGATATCCAGCCGCCCCAACAGGTCAGAAAAGCTGGTGGCCTTAAACAGCACAGACCAGTAACTCACTGTTCCCTGCTCCTCCATCTCCCGGACGCGCTTGCAGAACAGGTCATACTGGTCGGCCTCCCGCTGCTCCGCGTCGGCCAGCTCATCCTCCGCCTGCAAGATCAGTGCGTTATAATCTGCGATCTGGGATTCCGTGTTGCTGATCTGTGAGGTTGTGTTTGCGATTTGCTGATCCAGTAGATTTTTCTTTTGCAGCGCCGCCGCCTTGTCATCCTTCAGGTCATTGAGCTTGCTTTGAATCTCCTTCTGCTTTTTGTCAAGGTCCGAGGCGCTGCCTTTCAGCGCGTCGATATCTGCCTGCGTCACCTTGGCCGCCATGGCGGGTGCAGTGTCCACCGTCAGCAGCACCAGCATACAGACAAGAGCGGTCAATGACCGCAAAAAGCGTTTGCCCTTTTTCATTGCCGCCTCCTTACACCTGCAAAAAGCGGCGGATGGCGGAAAGGCTTCCCCCTACGCCGATGAGGATGCCCGCTGCCAGAAAGACCCCCGCCACCGGCTGCCAGAGCTGTGCAAAGGGCACCACGGAAATAAGCTGCAGCGTATCACTCTCGCCAACGCCCTTGGCAATGGCCTCGTAAAGCCCCCATTGCAGCAAAAACGCCAGCACAGCACCGGTGAGACCCAGCATAAAGCCCTCATACACAAAGGGCCAGCGGATAAAGCCGTTGGTAGCACCCACCATTTTCATAATGGCGATCTCGTCCTTGCGGTCAAAGGTGGTGAGCTTGATGGTGTTGGAAATGATGAACACGGATACCACAAACAGCACCGCGATCAGTGCCACACAGATAACCGTGGCGATATTGCGGATGGTGATAAAGCCGCCGGCCAGCTCCTCATAGGCGTTGACCTTGGCAATACCCGTCACAGCCTTGATCTGCGTTACGGTCTGGCTCTGCCTTGTCAAATCCTTGACCTTGATGGCATACCTGTCCCGCAGAATACTGGGGTCCAAGTCCTGAAAATAGTCCTCATCGGGATATTTTGCGATGAAGTCCTCCATGGCCTGTTCCTTTGTGATGAACGTGGCGGAGGCCACATTGTCCACGGCCTCCAGCCGGCTTTGCAGCGCTTTTGCCTGCGCCTGTGTGTAATTCTCGTCCACGTAGGCCAGAATCTCATTGTCCCGCTCCAGGTCCTTGAGCTGCGCGTCCGCGTTCACCGCCACCAGCGTAAACGTCCCCATGATCAAAAGGCACGCCACCGTAATGCCGATGGCCGCAAAAGACATGAAGCCGTGGCTGAACATATTGGAAATGCCCTCGTGGAAGAAATATCCGAAATCATGCCTTCTCATGGATATGCCCTCCCACATAGCCGCCGACGCTGTCATTGATGATACATCCCTTGTCGATGGTAATGACCCGCTTGCCGAATTTATTCACCAAATCCTTTTCATGGGTCACCACCAGCACCGTTGTACCAAGCTGGTTGATCTTCACCAGCAGCGTCATGATCTCCATAGAGCGCTCCGGGTCAAGGTTTCCGGTAGGCTCGTCAGCGATAATGGTGCTGGGATTGTTCACCAGCGCCCGGGCAATAGCCACCCGCTGCTGCTCACCGCCGGAAAGCTCGTTGGGATAGCTCTCCGCCTTCTGCTCCAGCCCCACCAGCAGCAGCACGTATGCAATGCGGTTCTTGATCTCCTTCATAGGCATCCCCACAGCCCGCATGACAAATTCCAGATTTTCATACACGGTTTTCTTTTCAATGAGCCGGAAATCCTGAAAAATAATTCCCAGTGTGCGGCGCATCATGGGAATCTGCCGCTCGGCAATATTGTTGACGGAAAAGCCGTTAATCATAATGCGCCCCGCCGTGGGAATTTCCTCCCCGGTGAGCATTTTGATGATGGTGGACTTCCCCGAGCCGGAGGGTCCTACCAGAAACACAAATTCACCATCCTCAATGGTGGTGCTGATACCCCGGATGGCCCGGGTGCCGTTTGGGTACTCCATTTCTACGTCCTTCAGCCGAATCATAGGGCAATTCTCCTTTTATCTGACACGGGACTCGGATACGCTCGTATTCAGGTCTACATAATTCTACACATGGTTTCATTATATACGGACTTTCGCCGCAATGCAACCGGCGTCCGAAAATCTTCCCAAGTTTTTCTGCGGAAAATTTTTCCATACATTCATGCCAATCATTACTATGGACAAATATGTCTGCCGACGTGTTTCACCGGCACAAAAAAATTCCATGGACCTGACAGTCCATGGAATTTCGTATTTTTTTGTTCAGGACTCGATGCCCCGGCTGGTCAGATACTTCTTGACCATCAGCGCCACCTTAAAAGTGATGGCATCGTCAAACTCCCGCAGGTCCAGTCCCGTGAGCTTCTTGATCTTCTCAAGACGGTACACCAGCGTATTGCGGTGGACAAAGAGCTTCCGTGCCGTTTCGGAAACGTTCAGGTTGTTTTCAAAGAACTTGTGGATGGTAAAGAGCGTTTCCTTATCCAGTGCGTCAATGGGGTTCTTCTTAAATACCTCCTGCAAAAACATCTCGCACAGCGTAGTGGGCAGCTGGTAGATCAGACGGCCGATACCCAAATTTTCGTAGTTGATGATATACTTTTCCGTGTCGAACACCTTGCCGACCTCAATGGCGATCTGCGCCTCCTTGTAGCTCTTGGCAAGGTCCCGCAGATGCGTGGCAATGGTGCCGATGCCGACAACCACCGTGCTCTCGCCGCCGACCCGCAACGCCTCCTCGATCTGGGCGGCGGTCTTGTTCAGCTCCTTGGAGCCGGCGCCCTCCGGCAGCTGGCGAATCAGAACCACATCGCCCTCGCCCACGCTGAGCACAAAGTCATTCTGCCGGTCCGGGAACATATTCTGAATGGTCTCCGTGGGAACGGACTCGCCCTTTTGCAGACTTCGGATGGCAAACACGCCGCGGCTGACATAGGTAGCCACCCGCAGTTCCTTTGCCCGCATATAAATATCGCCCAGCATGATATTATCGGAGATGATGTCCTTTACAAAGGAACCCCGGTCATGCTTTTCCTCGTAATAGCTCTTGGCGGCGTTCAGCGCCACCGTGGCCATGGAGCAGATGGTCTTGCTGATCTCATTGTCTCCAAAGGCAAAGGCCGCATAGTCAAACTGATTGCCCCAGCCGCTGAGGGCCTTGAAGGTCTTACCGTCAAAGCAGACCATGCTGCCGGCAGCGCCGTTCACCGCCGCCACATACTCTCCCCAGCGCTGACCGATCATGGAAAGCTCGCTGCACGCGATCACAACGCCCTCACCGTCAATGACGCCAACGGTTCGGTCCGTGTTCTCCTTTAATTGCAGCACTACATTCTGAAAAATTCTCCCGGACATAGCTGTTCCTCCTCAACACGAAAAGCTCGGTATCACGCAGGAGCCGCCCACGCAACCTGTTTGTGCAATTTGTCAACGAAGATATTATAGCGATTTTTTTGTCGAATTGCAAGATGTTTTTTCTTTTTTCAACAAAAAATCGTTTCACTTTTTGGGCAAGTTTCGATTATTTCCATTTTCTCGGGCCAAATTTCCCAATCCGGCCTGCTCCTCCGGGGTCAAAAAGCGGTATGCGCCCCTTGAAAGAAGCGGGTCTAATGTCAAATTGCCCATGCGGACCCGCTCCAAATAAAGCACCGGCTTTCCAAGATATGCCATCATGCGTTTGATCTGATGGAACTTTCCCTCGCGGATGGTGATGTGAGCCTCGCTTTCCGCTCCGGCTGTGAGCAGCACCAGCTCTGCCGGTTGGCATTGCAGGCCATCGTCCAACCGCAGCCCTTCAGCACAGGCGGCGCAGTCCTCGGCGGTCAGGCAGCCCTCCACCCGCAGATAGTATTCCTTATCAACATGCTTTTTAGGGGACAGCAGGTCATGGGCCAATCCGCCCTCGTTGGTCAGCAGCAGCAGCCCCTCCGTGTCCTTGTCCAGCCGCCCCACCGGGAATAGCCCCTGCTTTTGCAGCTCCGGCGGCAGCAGGTCCAGCACTGTTTTGCCCCGGCCATCCTCCGTTGCGGAAAGATACCCTGCCGGTTTATTCAGCATCACCCACGTATACTGCCGCCATATCAGGCGCTCACCATTAACGCAGATATCAGCCGCCTCCGGGTCCGCCTTTTCCTCCGCGATTTTGGCCACGGCTCCGTTAACTGTGACCCTGCCCTGACGCACCAGCTCCTTCACCTCCCGCCGGGACCACCGCCCGGTGGAGGCAATCACCTTATCCAAGCGCTGCAATGCCATTGCCATCCCTCTCTTTCATTACGATTTTAGCATAAAGCACCCCAAAATGGAATAGTAACAAGCAGGAGGGATGTCTATGATGATTCAGGCAATTCGATTGACCCGCAAAAAGGCCGCGCTGGCGGTCATTGCCGCCGGCGTTTTGATAGCGGCGCTGATTCTGCTGCTGGGCCGGGGCGGTGAACCATCTGCCCAGCAGCCATTGCTTACTGGGAACGCAGAACGGGTCGCTTATCTTCAGGAGTTAGGCTGGGAGGTAGTAGAAGAACCAGTCACTACCCTACAATTTCTGCTTCCGCCGCAGCTCAAGGGCGATTACGTTGCCTATAATGCCCTGCAGCACACACAGGGCTTTGACTTAGAGCAATGCTGCGGAAAGCAGGTGACCCGCTACACCTACACCGTTACAAATTACCCCCAGCGCCCGGAGGGTGTGCAGCTCAATCTCTACATCTGCGAGGACCTGCCTGTTGCCGGTGACGTTGTCTGCACCGGCGCCGATGGCTTTCAGGATACGCTTATCTACCCCACTCCGACAGAATAGCGTCCCGCTTCCGCTTGTACTCCATAGGCATAGCCATGACTGCCCGCTTTCAACAGTCAAAACCTCCGGCTAAGCCGGAGGCTTGAGTAAGCCCTATAAGGGCTTTATG
>OGIE01001506.1_pt1 | contig 32359 bp, 24 predicted proteins | sample 1571581 | NCBI WGS metagenome assembly OGIE01 (sample SAMEA2582021, study PRJEB24529) | metagenome | biome: Human gut stool | place: China | collected 2011 | reverse complement strand
TCGCCCTTTTTTGCCTTTGCGAGATTCTCATTTACATATCCAACAAATAGCATATCCTCCCACACGTTCTGCTTCACCGTCCTCACCTTTCCCGGTGTCAAGCGCATCATCAGCAACGCCGCGATCACGGCAACATAACTAATCCCGTTCAACAGGAAACATATTCCTTCTCCCAACATCCCGATCAACACCCCTCCCACCGCGGGACCGATCAATCGCGACCCGTTGATCACGGCAGAATTCAACGCAATCGCGTTACTCAATTTATCTTTAGGAACCAGACTCGGGTAAAAAGATTGCCGGGTAGGATTGTCCAACGCGTTGATCAAACCGATCAACAAACTCAGTGCCATGATATGCCACACCTCGATAAGCCCCGTCAACGTGAGCACAGCCATCAACAACGCCTGTACCATCGACATCGACTGAGTCAAAATCAACAAATTACGCCGATCGAACCGATCGACAAAAACACTCATCCAGGGAGTCGCCACGAGAATCGGGATCTGCGCCATGAAAGTGACCGTTGCCAACAAGAACACCGAACCCGTCAACCGGTACACCAGCCAACTCATCGCGATCTGCTGCATCCACGTCCCGATCAAGGAGATACATTGTCCCCCGAAATAAAGACGGAAATTATAGTTTTTCAAGGAAGCGAAAACCTGACTAAACGCCCCGGAGTTATTCGGCAATAACTCCCGCAGTCCCCGCCAACCGCCTAAAAACTTATAGCCACCGTTATTTTCACTCATACACTTTCGTAACTTGCAACCTGTAACCCACCAACCCATAAACCTGATTATCTTTGCACGTGGTGAGGACACTTGCAAAAGTAATCAGATTCGAATAATTTTCCTATTTTTGCGGTAACAAGAATATGGAAAATACCATGACAGAAAAAACAGAAAATAAACTCTCGGTCGCGGAAGCCCAAGCCATCTGCCTGAGAAATAACATCCCGTTTTACACGTACCGTTTACCCGGTTCTCATGAAGTGATATTCGGGGCGCAACTTTCTAACGATACCCGGATTTTCAAGGGCTTTGAAAAACACCGGGGAGAAAAGGGATTCGTCATCACTCCCTTCAATCACGCGTCATGGAGTTTTCCGTTCTTCATCAAGGCAGACCTCTCCTTCACGGATTACCTGACCGACGGGGAGTCGATACAGAATTTACGGAACACGGTTTTCAACACCCCCGGACGAATCTTCACCAAACAGGACTGCGAGCATTTCGAATATCTCGACGAACTTCGCACCATGATTGAAACGCTCAAACGGGAAGGCATGAGAAAAGCGGTACTGTCAAGAACAATCACGCTCCCCTGCGACTCGCTCCGGTTGGCCCCGGTGATATTCGAGCAAATGAAGCAATATCATCATGCCTTCCTGTTCTTTGCCGCGATACCGGGCAAATGCGCCTGGATGGGAGCCTCGCCCGAGACATTTCTCAAATACGACAGGAACGGCTTCTTCACCATGTCACTCGCCGGGACTCAATCCGTGGCAACCGCCAAAACCCCGCCCGAATGGAGCGACAAAGATATAGAAGAACAACAAATCGTGACCGATTACATTCACGACACGTTAAGACATTACTTCACCCGTCACCTTGACATCGAAGGCCCCATCACCCTACAAGCCGGAAACGTCTTTCACCTCTGCACCTTTTTCAGAAGCGACGAACAGCTTCCCGCCGATCAAATCGACGAACTGGTGACACAACTTCACCCGACTCCGGCCGTTTGCGGCCTTCCCAAAAAGAGAGCCATGCAGATCATTTCCGAGATCGAAAAACAAGAGCGGGGATATTACGCCGGATTTTTAGGACCGTTACAGGCCTCCGGGGCCTTTGATTTATTTGTAAATTTGCGCACAATGGAAGTATTCGACGATGCCTTACGGCTTTACGTCGGAGGAGGTATCACCCCACTCTCCGACCCGGAAACCGAATGGCAAGAAACTTGCCAGAAAGCAGACACGTTACTAAACCTCATACGTCAAATTAACTATGGAAAAGTTACATTCTGATATTGAACATGTTCGTATCTTAACAAGTCTACTCGTACAAAAAGGAATTAAAGAAGTCATCCTATCACCGGGTTCCCGTAACGCTCCCTTGCTCGTCTCGATTGCCCGCGAAAAACGGCTAAAACACCACGTGATCGTGGACGAACGTTCCGCCGCCTTCTTCGCCCTCGGGATAGCTCAACAAACCGACCGTCCCGTTGCCCTCATCTGTACTTCGGGCACCGCCCTACTGAATTATTCCCCGGCCGTGGCCGAAGCCTTTTACCAAGGAATTCCTCTCATCGTTATCTCGGCTGACCGTCCCACGGAATGGATTGATCAGGATGACAGTCAAACCATACGCCAACAAAACGCACTTGATAATTTCGTGAAAGGAAGTTTCCAGCTCCCGACCGCGATCACCGGTGAAGAAGATCGCTGGCATGCAAACCGCCTCGTAAACGAGGCCATCAACCTATCTCTAAACAATCGTAAAGGCCCCGTACATATCAATATACCACTTAGAGAACCCCTGTACGAATTTCAACAGGAATTCTCGCCCTCGCAACGAGTCATCAAAACTCTTAAAGATAATCCTTCTTTATCCCCGGAGACATCCCAAGGCCTACGAGAGGAATTCTTTCTCTGTCCCAAAGTGATGATTATCGCGGGATTTCATGCTCCCGACCCGATCTTGCAACAACACATCGAATTATTGGCAAGCCTGCCCAACGTGATTGTCCTGACGGAAAGCGTGACAAATCTATCCGCTCCCTTGATCATCCCCACTATTGACCGGGTTATATCGACAATACAGCCGGAGGAGGCGAATACATATGCCCCCGAATTATTAATTACGTTCGGGGGAGCTGTTATTTCCCGCATGATCAAAGCATTTATACGGGAGCATGCTCCCTCGGCACATTGGCACATTGACAAGCGCCAACTACCTCCCGACACGTATAAATCAATGACCCTGCACATCCCGATGGATGCCCGAACATTCTTCGACCAGTTACAACCTGCCGAAATAAAAGCAAACAGCCTACCTTCCAGCTATGCTCATCAATGGCACCAGAAAGAGGAAAAAGCGACATCGAAACACGAGAATTATTTAAAACAAATCCCGTGGAGCGACCTGAAAGCATTCTCCATGTTAATCCCCTCACTCCCCGCCGGAAGCCGTTTACAATTAGGCAACAGTACACCCGTACGTTACGCCCAACTTTTCAACTACACGCAAGTTGCCCGGACGGACGCCAACCGGGGTACGAGTGGTATTGACGGCTGTATGTCGACAGCCGTCGGGGCTGCTTCGGTTTTTGACGGGATAACCACGTTGATTGTCGGTGACAATAGTTTCCTGTACGACTCCAATGCACTCTGGATCAAAAATATTAACCCGTCACTACGGATCATTGTTATCCAAAACGGGGGTGGCGGAATTTTCAGATTTCTAGCCGGCCCGTCTGCCTTGGAAGAAATGGAAGAGTATTTTGAAACGCCCCATGAAGTAAACATCGAACAACTAGCCAAGAACCACCCGTTCAACGTGTATCAAGCAACTGACGAAACTTCGCTACTGGCCGTATTGCCCGATTTCTACAAGCCGGGACAGTATCCGGCGATTCTCGTCATTCACACTCCCGGAAAAATAAACGGAGAAATATTAAAAGCATATTTTCAGGCCTTAAAAGCCTGAAAATACATGCTGATACTCAAAGGATACAAAAGGACAAACCATCCCTTTTAAGTGACTTTTACCAGAGTTCCAGGCGACTTAGCCGCCATCTAGCCGCCACTTAACCGCCACCTAACCGCCATATTAACGGGCAATCAGCTTTTTTAACACGATCAAAAAACTCTTCTCCCGCAGCAATAAAAACACACGATTCAGGTTAATCAAACCCTTTCGGTCTGACCAATCCCGGGGAAACCCATGCTTTTTCCACGCTTTAAGAACAACGTGAACTCAAGATTTATCCTTATCGGAGAATCTTAATTAAAAATTATCACGTACATTTGTCATTACACTTTGTTAAACCTAAAACAATATACCTAATATGGCAAAAAGGGAATGGACCACAATTAAAGAATACGAAGACATCCGGTTTGAATTTTTCGAAGGTATTGCCAAAATCACCATTGATCGTCAGGAAGTTTATAATGCGTTTCGCCCGCAAACTAATTTTGAAATGTTGGATGCGGTAAATATCTGCCGTGAACGCGGAGACATCGGTGTTATCATCCTTACCGGGGCCGGGGACAAAGCATTTTGTTCGGGAGGCGACCAGAAAGTGAAAGGCATCGGCGGATACATCGACGAAAATGGCGTTCCCCGCTTGAATGTGCTCGACTTGCACAAGGCGATCCGCTCTCTCCCGAAGCCCGTTATTGCCATGGTAAATGGCTACGCCATCGGCGGAGGACACGTTCTACACGTTGTATGTGATCTCACGATCGCCTCCGAGAACGCTCGTTTTGGGCAGACAGGTCCCAAAGTCGGCAGTTTCGACGGGGGATTCGGTTCCTCTTACCTCGCCCGCCACGTGGGGCAGAAAAAAGCACGGGAAATCTGGTTCCTATGTCGTCAATACACGGCTAAAGAGGCCGAAGAGATGGGAATGGTGAATAAAGTTGTACCCTTCGATCAACTGGAAGACGAAACCGTGGAATGGTGCAAAACCATCATGCAACGTAGTCCCATGGCCATTCGCATGATCAAACGGGCGTTGAATGCCGAACTTGATGGTCAACACGGCTTAATGGAATTTGCCGGGGATGCCACCCTCATGTATTACCTCATGGAGGAAGCCCAGGAAGGGAAAAATGCTTTTCTGGAGAAACGTGACCCGGATTTCAAAAAATTCCCGAAATTCCCGTGACAAGGAAATCAGCCTCTTTTTTATTATCTTTGTTATCGCAAGGGACTTGCATAAAACACGATGCAACATAATTTCGACATAACAAACAACGAGGAAATCGTTGATGCCCTCATAAAAGGAGATGAAGCGACTTTTGCCACGGTCTACAAAAGTTACTTCACCCCCTTGATTAATTATGCTACATCCATTGTCACCGACCAAGAAACCGCTTATGAAATTGTTCAGAATCTCTTTGTCACCTTGTGGGAAAACCGGAAAAAATTAGACCGAGAAAAATCCCTTCGAAACTATCTTCTCCGGGGAACACATAATAATTCGCTACGCTACCTCAAAGCCCACACTCTCCATCAACTCCATCACGAACAAATAAAACAGGAGACAAGCGAGGAAGAACAAGAAAATATTATCAATCGTGAGGAAACAGCAGATCCCGAAACCCGACTGGCAATCATCCTCAACGAGCTACCGGAAAGAAGCAGACAGGTGGTCATCATGAGCCATATTGAAAATAAAAAAAGCGCCGAGATAGCCAAAGAACTGGGCATTTCCATCCGGACCGTAGAGACAATTCTCTATCAAGCCATGAAAAAACTTCGGGAAAAAGCAAAAAAATAACATTTTCGAATACGTAGTTTCGAAAAGTCAGGTATTATATATATAGATTAGAGAAAAATACGCATGGAAACAAATGCAGGAAAATATTTGAACCGCCCCATAGGGGAAAACGAGGAAGAGTTACTGGATGAAATATGGAACTCCCTTCCCCCCGTGGAAAACGAGGATCAAATATTGGATGAAAACTATCGGAACGTGAAACAGAGAATACATCGGCATACCCTCAGACGCCGTGTTATCTACATCTCAAGTAGTGCCGCGGTGGTATGCCTGTTCATACTTTTGCTATTCCGTCCCGAAGCACCCGAAAAATCACCTGTATTCGCACAATTAAATGACATGGGTGTATCCATCTGCGAACAAAAAGTTCAATTCATGATAGGAGATTCCATCGTGGCCAACCTAAATACATCGGCCAAAATGAATGTCGATCAAAACGCAAAGATGGCCTTACAATCCGCCACGGGAGAGAAAATTATCCTGAAAGAGGGAAAACCGCTCAAGATATACGTTCCCGCGGGAAAACGCTTCGATCTGGAACTAGCGGACGGTACCCACGTGTGGCTGAATTCGGACACGTGGCTCGAATACCCGACAACCTTTGCCTCCGCCAACGAGCGAAGAGTGAAGATCGAGGGAGAAGGATTTTTTGACGTCAAACCGGATGCCACCAAACCCTTCCACGTAGAAGTTCCGGGAGGAGAATCCATCCGGGTATTGGGAACCAGCTTCAACGTTTCGGCTTACTCGGATAACGAGGAAAATATCACGACATTAGTTACCGGAAAAATTGAATACTCTATTCCCATGCGAACCGAAGCCATTGCCCTTCTACCCAATGAACAGGTACGGGTAAACAAAACGACGAAAGGCGTCACGAAGAACGAGGTAAACACATCCGAATTCGCCATGTGGAAAGAAGGGGTTCTTTATTTTAATGATGAAAAACTGCCCGTGCTGGCCAAACAGCTTGCCCGCATGTACGGCATAGAAATAAGAGTTGCAGACAAGTACAACGATGCTTGTTTCTCCGGTATGATCCGGTATGAAAGAGGCATAGACTATATCACGAAATTATTAACAACAACAAGTAATATAACGTGTAGCATAGAAAACGGCATTATTTATCTGAAGTAAAAAAGAAAATAGCATATTGAACATCAGACCGAGGACATTATTGAAATATAATGCCTAGGGGAATTGTATACTCAAAAAAAAAGGAAACCAAATATAAATACCTAACTATCAAACGACATGAAAAAAAGAACAATACCGGACAGGATACCTTGAAAGCTGTAGTACAAAGAATAATTTTAAACTATTGGCGAAAGGCATAAAATGTAAATAATAACTCATTACAAAAAAGGACAGACTTTATCACGGATAAAGCCCTAAGATTTGTAGCCCTTAACAAAAGGGTTCAGAAAACAAATAAAGAACTAAAAATCAACTAATAACAGTAAAACAAATATCATGAAAGAAGACACTTCATCAAATCTTAGACAAGTAATTCCCTGGACTCAGTTCTTGGGAAAAATGATCTTGCCTCTTTTCCTGATCATTGCATTTTGCAGTATGACATACAATTCTCATGCTCAGGACACGCGACTCAATCTTAAACTGGAAAATTCTTCCCTCTTGGATGCGATCAAGAAAATCAGCACCGCCACGGGTATGGAATTCTTCTATAATGCCGGACAAGTCAATGCGTGTGACAAACGCATTTCCAAAGAATTCACGAATACCCCGTTAGCACAAGTACTGGAATTCGTGTTAGACAAAACACCCTTCACGTACAAACTGGAAGATAAAACCATCGTTATCGTACAACGCCCGGCACAAACCAACAAGCCGCAACTAAAACTGATCGAGCTAAAAGGAGTTGTATTCGACAAGGATACCCAGGAACCTCTTCCCGGCGTAACCGTCATGATCGAAGGAACCCAGCAAGGTACTGCCACTAACGGTAACGGAGAATTCACTTTCCCTATTGATTCGGGAAACTACAACATTATATTCTCCTTCATCGGTTACGAAAGATTAGTAAAGAAATTCAACGGAAATAACATCACCGAATTCCAGAAAATCCAACTCGCCCCGGCTGTGGAAGCCATCGAAGACGTGGTTGTAACCGGAATCTACCGGAGAAAAAAGGAAAGCTTCACGGGATCGGCAAGCACGTATAAAGTGGAAGACCTGAAAGCTGCCGGTACGCAAAATGTACTCCAAAGTATCAGAACACTCGATCCCTCTTTCAAAATTAATGTCAACAATCAATTCGGATCAGACCCAAACCGACTGCCAGACGTGGAGATACGTGGCAAGAGTAGTGTTATGGGATTGAAAGAAGAGTACGGTACAGACCCGAACCAGCCGCTGTTTATCCTAGATGGTTTCGAAACAGATTTACAGACCGTCATGGACTTGAACATGAACCGGGTAGCATCCGTAACACTTTTGAAGGATGCCGCCTCCACGGCAATCTACGGTTCGAGAGCCGCCAACGGCGTATTAGTGATTGAAACGAAAGTCCCGGAAAAAGGCGTACTTTCACTCTCATACAAGGGAGATTTCAGCATCACCATGGCTGACCTGTCGGACTACAATCTGATGAACGCACGGGAGAAACTGGAGTTCGAAACCAGAGCGGGAAGGTACACCAGCACGAGGAGCAATCCGATGGATCAAATCGAATTGGATAACCTCAGAAATCAACGTTTACAAGAGATCGAACGCGGCGTTAATACCTACTGGCTCAGCGAACCGATTCGCACGGGTTTCGTTCAGAAACACAACCTCTATGCCGAAGGAGGCGAGGAACGCATCAGATACGGTCTCGGGTTAAGTTACGGCAACACGCAAGGAGTCATGAAAGGTTCCGACCGTCAAACGATAAGCGGAAATATCGACTTGGTTTACCGCACGGGAAAATTCCAATTCAGCAATAAATTTATACTGGATTACATGAAAACGAATAACCCGGCTGTTCTTTTCTCGGAATACGCTAAAGCTAATCCTTATTTCAGAAAATACAATAGCGAAGGCGGTATAGACAAATATTTATATTACACGGAAGATCCGGAAGAATATTCCGTACCCAATCCCTTGTGGAATGCACACTTGAATAATTACGACGTGCAAGATCAATTCGGGTTCACGAATAATTTTATCCTCGAATGGTTTGCCACGAACGACCTGCGTGCAAGGGCCAAGTTCGGAATTACCAAAAATAGTTCGACAGCCGAAGTACGTCTTTCTCCTCAACACAGTGATTTTGACGAGATGAGCGACACGGAAAAAGGACTTTACACGAATACTCAATCGAAAAACCTGAATTACGAAGGAGACATTTCCGTCACTTACGGACATCTATTCGCCGGGAAACACATGGTAAATGCCGTGGCAGGATTCAATTTCAGCACCAAGGAAAATACCCGAAACGGTTATAAGGCAATCGGGTTTACAGAAGATGAATTTGACGCCCCGTCTTTCGCCAACAGCTATCCGGCAGGATCTAAACCGACTTACACGGAAAGCAAAACACGTGCCGCCAGTTTCTACATCAACGGGGGATACGCTTACGACAACCGTTACCTCTTTGACTTCAACTACCGCAGTGACGGAACTTCCGTGTTCGGGACAAACAACCGCTTCAGGAACACGTGGTCTATCGGTTTAGGTTGGAATATCCACTCCGAAAAATTCATGGAGAATTGCGATTTCTTCCAGCTATTAAAACTCAGAGGTTCCGTCGGAAACCCCGGAAATCAGAATTTCGCTTCTTATCAAGCATTCTCGACCTACGCATTCACGCACTGGATGAGCAATATTTTCGGAACCGGAGTTATTCTTGAAGGATTAGGTAATCCCGATCTGGCATGGCAGGAAACCATCAATTACAGCTTGGGAACCGATATCACGATGTTCAACGAGCGTGTGAATGTCACCTTGGATTTATACCGGAAAAAGACCGACCCGCTGGTAGCAGCGATCACGACACCAAGCTCTATCGGGGTGAAGAGTGTTATGATGAACATGGGGCAACTGAAAACAGACGGTATCGAGGTAACATTAAAAGTTTCTCCCATTTACCGCCCGCAAGAACGTTTTGTATGGAATATCAGCCTCAACGGGACGCATGCCAAATCAAAATATTCTAAGATTGGGAACAGTTTGCAGTCGATGAACGAACAGAATCAAAACAATTTGAACACGACCAGATACTATGACGGCGGTAGCCCTACCGATATTTGGGCGGTAAGATCGGCAGGTATAGATCCGGCGACAGGTCAGGATTTGTTTATCAAGAAAGACGGTACTTACACCTTCACGTATGACAAAAATGATGAGGTCGTGGTCGGAAACACGGAACCGAAACTCGAAGGAGTACTCGGCACAACCCTTTACTACAAAGGTTTCTCGTTCGGATGTTACCTGCGTTACCAGTTAGGAGGTCAAGTTTTCAATAGCGCTCTTTACGAAAAGGTAGAAAATATCGACAGAGAAAGTATCAATTATAATCAAGATAAACGGGCTTTGTACGACCGTTGGAGTACACCGGGACAAGAGGCCAAATTCAAAAGAATTTCTCTTTTCCAAACAACCGAAACCTCTTCCCGTTTCGTGATGGATGAAAACACGCTGAGCGGAGAATCTTTCAACATCGGTTACGAGTTCACCCAACCTTTCATCAAGCATGTCGGGTTATCTACACTAACCGTACAAGCCAACATGAACGATATTTTCAGAGTTTCGTCGGTAAAGAGCGAGCGAGGCATAGACTATCCTTTCGCACGCACGATGTCGTTCTCTATATCTGCAACTTTTTAAACGGAAGAATTATGAAAAGAAAAATACAATTAATCACGCTTATATGTTGCTCCCTTGTTTTCGGGGCTTGCGACAATTGGTTGGACGTGAAACCTTACGACCAGATAGCGGAAGAAGACCTATTGAACTCGGAAACCGGTTTCCAGAAATTACTGAACGGCGTGTACATCGAGTTGAACGACGAGAACCTTTACGGAAGTACCCTCACGGTAGAGATGCTCGAACTCATGGGCGGAGCCTACAAGATCGGCGATGACCAAGGAAAATGGGGAAATTATATTGATTTGAACAATTATACTTACAGCACGGAATACTGGCGGGGACGCTTGGATAAAGTGTGGGAAAAGGCTTACGCACTGATCATGAACTGTAACAAAATTCTCGATAACATTGAAAACCGGGAATCACTCTTCACGGGGATCAATTACGACATTATCCGAGGAGAAGCCTTGGCTTTGCGCGCCATGTTGCACTTCGATATGTTACGCCTGTTTGGACCGATTTACATGAACAACCCGGAAAACGTGTGTATTCCCTACTATTTACACCAATCACCGGATGTAAATGATTTATTACCCGCAAACAAAGTAATGGAATATATCATCAGTGATTTACAAGAAGCGGAAAAAGCATTGGCAAACGACCCCATCATCACGAAAGGCACTTTAATGGAAGCGGCTGGGAATGAATCCAATTTCCTGCGTTACCGGGCATTACGCCTAAATTACTATGCGGTACAAGGCCTCATGGCACGGGTTTATCTCTATGCCGGGGATAAAACCAATGCTTCCACCTACGCCAAGAAGGTGATCACGGCAGCAGAAGCAGGGACATTCCCATTTACGGAAAGAACGGATGCAAAGAGTGACCGGATTTTCTCGTCAGAGGTCTTATTTGCCCTAACGAACACGAATCGGGTTCTGTTATTCAAAAATTATCACGACCCGTCCCGCAATCCGTCATTTATATTTACCATGGATGAGAAATTATTGAACTTCTTGTATTCGGCACCGGGTTCCTCTACCACAAGCGACACTCGTTTTGAAGCCAACTGGGAACAGGCTACGCTTCCCGGATTGACAAGCGGTGCCCGATACTTCTATAAATACAATGACATGAGCACCACCGGGCTGATACAGAATACGATGATTCCCATGTTAAGACTAGGAGAAATGTATTTGATCGCCGCGGAAAGCGAACCGGAAACTTTGAATGACGGACTTCCATACATCAACACGTTGAGAAATAAACGAGGCATTTCGAATCTGGGTTCACTAACCGTAACCGAGTTGACCTACGAATACATGCGCGAATTGTATGGTGAAGGACAATTGTTCTATTTCTACAAACGAACGTTTACAACAATCTTAAATAGAACGAATAGTAGCGGAAGTAGACCTATGGGACAATCGGCATCAACCCAAGTTTTCGTGGTGCCTTTACCCGACACGGAAATCAATAACAGACAATAATACGCAAATCATGAAAACAAGAAATATATTTATATGGATTATGCTCATTATAGGATTAACCGCTTGCTCTGAAGAAGAGATTAATACCTATAGTGCCGATGAAGGAATCTATTTCAACCAACGTATAAGAGTAGGAAATATACTGACAGACAGCACGAATTTCACGTTCGTGTACATCGAGGAATCGCAAAACGAAGCCATTGTATCCATCCCGGTTCAACTAGTCGGGAAGGCTACCGATGAGCCTCGTCCCGTAAACATCAAGGTTGTCGGGGGAAGTGCCAAGGAAGGCGATGATTTCGTGTTACCCGCCAACCCGGTATTGCCTGCGGGAGCCAGTTCATTCAATTATGAAATTACATTGAAGCGTTCGACCGCTCTGCAGGAAGAAGCCAAAACAATCGAAATCGCCATTGAAGAGAACGAGTATTTCAGACCAATCATCACGCACGAGATCACGGATATTCAAAGCGGTACGGATGTCTCTACCATGCGTCATAAAATCGAGTTCTCGGAGCTATTCACCGAGGCTCCGGCCGCTTGGTACACTTATATATACCCATTTACCCCTCAACGTTTCTTCCTGACCTGCCGGGTAATGGACATCCCGCGTTCGGACTTTAATGATGCGTCAAAAATTTCATCTTTCCGGTTCCAGTATTTAATGTCTGAAATGGTAAAATATGTAGCGGAACAATTGTTACTAGAGAATCCCGATCCGGAAATCTTTGACGAGAACGGAACTCCCATCTTTTAACTACAACAAAAAGACTGATTATGAAACAGATATTATACAAGATAAAATCGCTTTTTTTACTCATTGTAATAGCGAGTGGAATCAGTGCTTGCGCGGACGATAAAGGTAATTACAATTACCACGATATCCCGGAAGTAAAAATTGAAGGCATCAGCAATTCCATCACGGCTCTGGCCTATCAAAATTTATCTATTCCCGTGCAGTTAGACGGTTTACAAGCCGACGAGAATCGCTATGAATACGAGTGGCTGGTAATCCGTCAATTTGAAGCGGAAGACGAAACAGACACCGCAAGAGAAGTGTTGGCAACCACAAAAGAATTTAACGATATTATATCTTTACGCCCCGGTCCTTATAAATTGATTTACACGGTAAAGGACAAACAACTGGACGTATTTTACCAACAGCAGGCGAATCTCTCCGTTGTCACGACAACTTCCGAGGGATGGGTTCTTCTATGCTCCGAAAATGGTAATGTCCGCTTAGACATGATCTCTACCGTATTAGGAGAAGAAGTGCATTCGAAAGATATGCTCGCCGATTCGGATATACCTTTCAAGAAAGGACCGTTAGCACTTATCGCTCTTAGTCCAGAAAGCAAAGAAGACATGAGTGCCGTACAACAAGTAGATCCAACCTCCCCGTTCTATTTACTTACCGAAGAAGGAACTACCCGGTTGCATAAAGATGCTTTCGAATGGAAAGAAGAATACCTCATGAAATACGAAATGGGGGATATGAGCGATGCCAAACCGACTCATATCACATCAGCAACTTATTTCCGCATGATGGTAACATCCGACGGAATATACAGTAGCAATTTCAGTTACGGAACCGAGGCGTTATGGGAATCAAGATTAAATTATCTTCGTAATGACGATAACACGAAAGAATATATACAAATCGCACCATACGTGGGATGTAACATCACGAACCCGATGCAATATGCTCCGGTATTCATGTTCTATGATTTAGACCACAAACAATTTGTTTATCACCCGGGAGGTATGTATGGGGGATTAACCGGAGATCAAACCGTCGGTTGCTTGAACATGAGCGACGATGAAGCCGGAGGCAACGCTTTTTCATTCCCGATAGGGTACAACTATGTTTACATGGAAAATAGCGGACGTAAATACTCCGAATCCGCCATGATGCCCGGCTTCGGTTTCTTCAACAACATCACGTTTACAATCTTGGAGAATAACGGGATTTATCATCTCTACGGAATTGCATTAGACGATTATTATATGGCACTGATGGGTATGCCGGCATACACAAAAACTCACTACGCGAACCTCTCCAACTGTACCGATATCACGCGAGCAGAACATTTTGCATTCAGTCCTTTAAACGATCAAATGTTTTATGCCGTGGATGGAAAGGTTTACCGGGTGAATCTCGACACGAGTACTCCTTCTGCCGAATTTCAATTCGAAGTTCCGGGAGAAATTACATGCCTGAAATTCTATTTATACAGGAATGCAGAAAATGCCAGACGTTCTTACGATCTAATCGTGGGTAGCGACAAGGGCGGTACTGACGGAGGCGAACTCAGGGTATACGAGGCCGTTGATAACCTCGCGCAAATAACCGATTACAAAGAATACCATTCCGGTTTCGGCAGAATCGTGGATATTATCTATAAAGAACCTATAACTCAAGAATAAAAAATGAAATACATTTTATTTATCACGCTCATTCTATCCATAGTCAGTTGTACACAACACAACGGGTACTCCCTTTCGGGGGAGGTACCCGAAGCTTGGGAAGGCAAGCCTGTATTCCTGATGCTTAATGACATAAATCAACCTTACGCCATTGACAGTACCAAAATATCGAATGGCAAATTCCTCCTGGAAGGGAAATTCGATATACCCCGTTATTGCAGCGTGCTCATTTACCTTGATCCCAATAATCGCTCGGATCGGGGCAAGTTGGTCAATTTCTCGCTCTTCCTTGACAGTACAGCCGTGAAAGCGGTTTGTGACAATTCAGGCAAAACACCCGTGTTCAACATCTCGGGAAGCAACACGCAAGATGCTTTCCAGAACTATATGGACCAGATTCAACCGCTTCAGGCCGATCGCAAAAAAACATTCACCGCTTACACACAAGCCTACTACGACGGTAAAGATCTGGCCAAAGCGATAGACCTGGCCAAACAAACAACAGCGAAAGCGCAAAAGATACAAAAAGCCCAAATACAATATATCAAAGATCATCCCGAATCCGTGATTAGCTTACACGTCGCTCAAGAACTCTGTAAAGGCAATTCATCGCTTTCCCTGAAAGAGATTGAGCAACTGTTCACGACATTATCTCCCCGTTTACAAGAATCCGAAATGGGGAAATCACTCCGGGAAACGATTCAACGTAAACAAGTATTCATCGGACAACCTTTCCTCGATAAAGAACTCACCGCTCCCGACGGAAGCAGCAAAAAAATCTCCGACTTTGTAGAGCCGGGACACGTTACCCTGATCGAATTCTGGGCTTCTTGGTGTAACCCCTGCCGGGCAGAATTCCCCCACATCCGGAAAACATACGAAAAATATCACCCGAAAGGATTTAATATCGTGAGTATATCCATCGACTCGAAGCGGGAAAACTGGCTCACGGCCTTAAAGGAAGAAAACTTATCCTGGGGCCAATTACTCGACCGGAGAACATCCCCGGAAGAATCAGCATTCAAAGCCTATAACCTGACAGGTGTTCCTTCCTCCATTCTCGTGGATGCCCAAGGAAATATTCTTAGCGTAAACGCACGGGGCGGATGGCTGGATGCGGCAATGCAAGAAATATACGACTAATATTAATATCACGAAAATGAAAAGTTTTTTATTCATTATCTTATTTTTTATCGCTTACTCTTGTTCAAATTCTCAAAAAAACAAGGACGATATTGTTGTCAATTTCAAAGTTCAAAACCCAACTTATTCCAAGGTCGCAATCGTTCAAAGCCCGGAATTAATTGACGAAATCGAACTGGACAAGAACGGCAAGGCCACATGTACCTTACAAGGCGATTTGATATACGCCCGCTTGTTCTATGGCGAGGAGTTCAAGAATGTATTTTTCCAGAAAGGGGACCAACTTACCATCTCCTTCGATGCCGGAAAATTCAAGGACGATATTCAATTCGAGGGTAAAAACGCCCCGATAAACGACTACCTCAACGCAATCACTTACACGGAAATCACCCCGAACGAATATGCCCGTCCGCTAGAAGAACTAATCACTCTTGTTCAACAGAAAACAGACGAGGCAACCAAATTATTACAAGCTAGGAAACTGGAAACCGTAAACCCCGATTTCGTGGCATGGGAAAAGGGACGCATCAAATATATGTACGCCTTCAATATACTCATGCATCCCATGGGATATGCTTATTTTACACAAGACACAAGCTACCAGCCGGGGCAGGAATATTACGATATGTTGAAACAACTTATACAAGGAGACGAACAGCTTGCACACCTCCCGTTATATCGGGAATTTGTTTCGGAAGCCGCAATCATCCTCGCTTCACCGGGAAAAAGAATTCCCAACCTTTACGACAGATGCATCAGCCAGATGAAATATCTCGCCGAAAACATTCAGAATGAGAACGTAAAACAAATCATCTTGAACGGTATTGCCGTAAACTACGTGAAGAAAAATGGTATTCGCAACATTACCGATCTGGAAAACATCTACAATGCTTACGTCACCGATCCCGCTCTACGAGCCGCGTATAAAGAGGTTCGTGATCAATGGAACCTCACATCGGTCGGACGCCCGTCTCCTGATTTCAAGGGACAGGATATCAACGGGAAAACCTTCTCGCTGAAAGACTTCAAAGGGAAATACCTGTACATCGACATTTGGGCAACTTGGTGCGGTCCCTGCAAAAGAGAAATCCCGTTTCTGAAAGAACTGGAGAAAAAATTCGAAGGGAAAAATATCACGTTCCTAAGTCTTTCTACCGATCAGAATAAAGCAGACTGGGAAAACATGGTCAAATCCGGAGAACTTTCCGGGACTCAACTCCTGATCGGACGAGACAGCCAATTCCAGAAAGACTACAACATAACTGGAATACCTCACTTTATACTGCTTGACCCGGAAGGGAAAATCGTTAACGCCAGTATGGTGCGCCCGTCTTCACCGGATATCGAAAAAGTATTGAACGCCTTACCCGGCATCTAAAATACGAAAACCAAGGAGTTTTAAAATAAAACTCCTTGATTTCGTCTACAGAATACTTTACTTTTGCTTGTACTAAAAAACGAATTATGCTACAAGCAACGTATTCAAAATACCTGTTGAAATTTAAACAACCAGCCGGGACCTCCCGGGGAATTCTCACGGAGAAGGAAACTTGGTTCATCAAAATATGGGATTCGGAACAACCCGAAATATACGGGCTGGGGGAATGTGCCCTATTCCGGGGATTAAGCGCAGATGACGTTCCCGGTTACGAAGAGAAATTAAAGGAAATATGCCAACATATTAACACCTTTTCCCCCCAAGAACTTCAAACATGGAGTTCCATCCGTTTCGGCATAGAAACCGCCCTAGCCGATTTGTCCAACAAGGGCAAACGCATCATCTATCCCTCCCCGTTTCCTGAAGGAACAACCACCATAGAGATCAACGGCCTCATCTGGATGGGCGACAAGGAAACCATGCGACAACGCATCATCGAGAAACTGGAAGCAGGCTTTCATTGCATCAAACTAAAAATCGGGGCCATTGACTTCCAGGCAGAACTCGATTTACTACATGCCATACGTTCCTCGTTCAGCAAAGAGACCATCGAACTTCGAGTAGATGCAAACGGTGCATTCCACCCCGACGAAGCCCCTCGCAAACTGGAACAATTATCCCGCTATGGCCTGCATTCCATTGAACAACCTATCCGCCAGGGACAATGGGAAAAAATGAGTAAATTATGCCGGAATACTCCCGTCCCGATCGCCTTGGACGAAGAACTGATCGGGATCAACGACACGCGAGAAAAAATAGACATGCTGGAAACTATTCACCCCCAGTATATCATCTTAAAACCCGCACTCGTTGGCGGCTTTCTCGGTTCGGAAGAATGGATTCGACTAGCCGACAAACATCAAATCGGATGGTGGATCACGTCCGCCCTCGAATCAAACGTGGGGCTCAACGCCATCGCCCAATGGACCGCACTTCTAAACGTACAGATACCCCAAGGATTGGGAACCGGGCAATTATACACCAATAATATCCCTTCCCCCTTAGAACAATCCGGTTCCGTACTTTGTTACAACCCGGGGAAAAATTGGGATCTTACATCGTTAAAATTTTAAACCATGCTTTGGAATATTCGATTAAACGGGAAACGATACACATCCGCCAACGAGATTGAAGGCCAAGAAGATGAAACCGTGACAAACTTTCTAAAAGAATGGTATAATAACGAAGACTACGTTACCGGTCATACCTCGGGTTCCACGGGAACCCCCAAAGAACTTCACCTTTTAAAAAGGGACATGATCGCTTCTGCCGAATTGACAAATCGCTTTTTCCACATCGGGACGGGCTCGAACCTTTTACTATGTCTCTCGCCTTCCTACATCGCCGGGAAAATGATGATTGTCCGGGCCATTCTTTCCGGGGCAAATCTACACACGGTACCCCCCTCCTCTTCCCCCCTCGCGACATTAGACATGCCTTTCGACCTCGCAGCAATGGTTCCCATGCAAGTAGAAACAACCCTGAAATCCCCAAGCACGAGACAACATTTCACTCGTCTCCGGCAAATTCTTATCGGTGGCGCGGCTATATCCTCAAAACTGGAAAAACAACTACAATCCTTCTCGACAAACTGTTACGCCACCTACGGTATGACAGAAACAGTTTCCCACGTGGCCCTGCGCCCCATCAACGGACCCCGGCAAAACTCATTCTACTTTGCCTTGGGAGACGTTCATTTCTCGCAAGACAAACGCGGTTGCCTCATCATCCATGCCCCACATTTACACGAACAACAATTCATAACCAACGATCTTGTCATCCTTCACACGCAAACCCAATTCGAATGGCTCGGCCGGGTAGATAACGTGATCAATTCCGGAGGAGTAAAACTTTTCCCCGAGAACATAGAACACCGTCTCTCCCCACTCATCTCCCGACGTTTTTTTATCACGTCCGTACCCGATGAATACCTAGGACAAATGGCTGTAATTGTTATAGAGGACACCCCTTGGCCCGCAAATTCCCAACAAGAACTATTGGATGAAGCCCGAAAACATCTTGCTCCTTATGAAGTTCCCAAACGAATCTATTTCATGGACCACTTTCAAGAAACCTATTCGGGGAAAATTATACGAAAAATTATATAATTTTCTATATTTGCATAACTTAATATTCTTGTTATGAAAGCATATCAATATCCGGATACTCATGATGTAATCACGAATCAATACATAAAACATCATGAGCCATATCCTCAATACTGGCAAAAAAGTGAAGATCGCATTTTAAACCGTCTTATTGATCACCTTCGTTCATTACCGGAAAAAGGAAGGCAACGTTTTTTAGATGCCGGATGTGGAGGAGGACGCTTATTACCGGTATTCGCTCCCTATTTTAGGGAAATTATAGCACTAGATCCCGACAACAATCGCCTAAACATGGCAAAAGACATTATTAATAAAAATAACCTTACGGAAAAAACCTCTTTATTTAATTGCAAAACAGAAGAATTAAAAGATCAACAAAATTTTGATTTTATTCTTTCAAGTCACATTCTACAACATCTACCGACAAATAGTGTATTCCCCATACTGGAACATCTTATAAACTTGCTAAATCCTAATGGATTACTTGCCGTCACGACTTGTCATTCCATTGCTCCTCATGATGTCTACACGAAAAGCTATTTGGAAAATGGTCAACTGCAAGAGATCGCTATTTCCAAAGAAGAGTTTAATCGCTGTATTGATCAAACGGGTATTCTCCCCGCCCATTTTTTTGAATCAGAAACTTTTACCAAAACGATAAATACACTAGGCATGGAACGCTTGGATTTTCAGGTATTCCATGCAAATATTCCGGATATTCACCCCCTAACAGACACGGATGACCTCCTAAACGCATCACCTGAAATGCAAGCTCAACACGGTAGAGACATGTATCTTTTATTCCGCAAAATTAATTAGCAAATCTCATGGACTTTCACAGGAACGTACTCACAATAAAGAAAGGGGCTCTTTCTTTTCTTTCTACATTCGCATCCGAATTAGAAGATATTACCACACAAAAAATCCTTAAAGCCCTACATCCCGCTCAACCTTCACCCTCGTACCAATCTCTTGCCGACATCGTCCCCCATTGCCTTGGGAAGCCTGTTCCCACAACCAAAGGAAATAAACCGGAACTATGTACCTGTTGTCAAAGCGGGGACCAATTTCACAACGGTACGGGACCAGATCACAGCTATTATTGTGAACGTTATCACGTGAAAAGTTTTATTATTAAACGCGCAGACAACCAATCGCCACTAGAAGTAGATGTATTTCTATCTATATTCAAGAATCTCAATATTGCCCATCTCGTTTTTAACATTCCCGTACAAAATATTGAAGATAAAGATCTCATTTTTTTAAAACATCGCTTTTACGAACCAGAAACCAAGAATTTCAATAAATGGCCACATCCCGATACAGACTATCTATTGTCCCACCCGGAAAACAAAATCGTTCTCGATGACTACCGGGGAATCTTAAAAGATCTTTGCTTCGAACTTATCATGGAGATCAAACACAATCTCCCAATCAAGAAGAAAATAAACAACGACAAAGAGCGCATGGCTATCATTGATGAATTAAAACTTTCTTGTCCAAGTTTATTTAACTACGCCATTATTGAAATACAAGATATAGGACCTATATACGGGGAGAACCTTACGCGTCCTTTAGATCGTGTAATCAAACAATACGGGAACAATCTTTACGGCTTGTTAACCTCTGATGAAGGTTTTGAATACGTCCCTTCAGAAGTGGTTACACAACGCCTGAGCAACCGGTGGGGATCCAGAAATTTCACAAGTTGCTTCGCATTCGGCTCCAATGCCTTGTTATTAAATTTAAAAAATAGTTGTGAAGCCGGTCGACAGTACATCCGCATGCAACAAAGCCGTACCAATTGCACGGAAATAAACTCCACCTACTTCTGCATGAATCCATGCATTGCCGGTTTAGATCACGGGATTCTTTCATGTGTAGAAAAAAGTAAAATACTTTATTTTGAATTAGCTTACGCCTATTCATTACTATCCATCAAAACGGATTCTCAACAATTACACATGATCTCCAAACTACACCGGAAACGGCAACAAATTATCCACTTGTTAAACGAATCCCACCTCATGATTGCCGAGATGGATGACCTTTTCTCTCTCGTATGCCAACAAAATGGAGTATTACGTTCATTCGAAGAAATCAAATTCCAATTAGATTTACGTACCGAAGATCTCTCCTTCTCCTATCAAGAAAATAACGACAACTTGATAAAATACCTGACTTATATCACGGCAGGAATTAGTTTACTAGCCATCGTAAACGAAACAATCCTTAATCAAGATAAAATTCACGCAACACCCAGTATAGAAGAAACCACCTTCCTACAACACATGTGGTATGCCATATACTACTCGATAAGCCCTATTACAATATTTCTATTACTCATACTTCTACTACTCATCACAAAAAGATTAAAAGCCCGAAAACAGGTAAATAAACTTATCAACAAACTTACAAAAACACCGAAAGAATAAATAGTAAAAATCTTTTTTATCTTTGCAACGTTAAACAAACGATTGCGATGAATTATCAGGAAGTTATTGACAATATATATCAAGAAGTTAAACCTCTTTTCGGGAAAGGGAAAGTAGCTGATTATATCCCGGCCTTGGCTAACGTTAATCCCCAACAATACGGAATAGCCATCGCCACCCTAGACGGCCAACTCATCGGTACCGGAGATTACCAGACCAAATTCTCGATACAAAGTATATCGAAAGTCTTCACCCTTGCCATGGTCGTACGCCACATGGGGGGCGAACTGTGGAAATACGTGGGTAGAGAACCGTCAGGTACTCCCTTCAACTCGCTCATACAGTTGGAACACGAACACGGAATCCCGCGGAATCCCTTCATCAACGCCGGAGCTCTCGTGGTCACCGATAAATTAATGAACCTCTACCACCGCCCGAAAGAAGCCATCCTGCAATTCGTGCGGGGCGTTGCCGGTAACGATGATATCTATTTTGACAAACTCGTCGCCCAATCCGAAATGGAACATGCCAGCCGCAACCAAGCCCTGGGACATTTCATGAAAAGTTTCGGCAACATCGAGAACGACGTGGATTCCCTGATCGACGTCTATTGTAACCAATGCAGCATCGCCATGACCTGCGAGGATCTGGCAAAATCTTTCCTGTTCCTTGCCAACCACGGCACGAACCCGCATAACAACGAGGACATCCTCACCGTGAGTCGTTCCAAACGCCTCAGTGCCCTGATGCTTACCTGCGGATTCTACGATGAATCGGGAGAATTTGCCTTCCGCGTCGGGATGCCGGGGAAAAGCGGTGTCGGTGGCGGAGTCGTTGCCATCATTCCGGGTAAACTCAGTATCGCCGTGTGGAGCCCCGAACTGAACGAACACGGAAATTCGTTCATGGGCATAGAAACTCTCGAACGTTTCACGACAAACATCGGGATTTCTATTTTTTAAGAGACAAAATCTCTTGCTATTCATCACCTTATTGCTTAACTTTGTTAAGTGTGGAGAAAACACGCCCGTTTTCAGCGTGAGAGCGTTTGTATAAACTAACAAAATAAACGGCTATGAAAATGACCTTTTTCTTGCCTGTTCTACTACTTGTTCTTTTTTCGTGCCATAAAGACAAAACAATAGAGGGACAGGGAGTTCGGATCACTCTCCAAAGCGACACTTGGCAAGACTCTCTCGAAGCAAACGAAATTTCTAGCCTGCACCTATTCGCCATCGACCGGGACAACCAGATTATCCGTCACGAGACCTACTCTTCACAGGACATCCACGAGCGCTCAATCAACGCGCTTCTTCCGTTAGGCAGATACAGACTTGCTCTCGTCACCCATAGTTCCGACGAAACCCCACTCACATCAGAAATCGGAGAATCCTTGGAAAACCTATTCCTTCATTTACCCCAAGATGGAAACACCTACCACGAAGCCAACGATCTCCAAACCGCTTTCCAAAGTGTCAGCATCACCGAAAGTAAAACAACAATTCCCCCGATCCGCCTCTTCAGAAGAGTAGGAAAATTACAAGTCACCGTGAACTCCATCCCCGAAGACATTACTGATGTAAATTTAGAACTATCATTCGTCCCCGTGGCAATCAATTTTACAGGTAACACGACCTCCTCCGGCACGATCATCAAGCCGATAAACAAAACAGGACAGGCGGAACTACTAACATTCCCGACGAAAAAAGGAGAAGTCCTCCTTTCCATAACCTATCACACAGAAAACACCACGAAACGGAAAATTATCCCCTTCACGGAAGCAATCGACACGAACAAAAGCACCCGAATAAATTGCAACTTTCCGGAACTACCGGAAGGAGGAATCCAAGGAAACGGGATAAACCTCTTGCAAAACGGAGACTTTGAATCATGGAACAACCCGGAGCAAGAACCCGACAACTGGCATTTTTACAAAGACGGGAAAGACAGTACCGCCATAAAAATCACGGGCGAAAAAGTTCATTCCAAAAACCAAGCTGTTTTCTTGCAAGGCAAAACCTACTTGTACCAGGATGTCGACATCAAACCCGGCAAACGCTACGAAATAAAAATGCACGTGAATGCCCCTTCCTCCTCCTTCCCCTGGAAATACTACTGTTATTGGCGAAAAAGCAAAAGCACCGCCCTCCCGGCCGAAAACAATAAAGCCATCCAGGCACAAAGTTATCTAAAACAAACAAACGGCTGGGAAACCAAATTTCACGGAATCTATACCGCCCCGGAAGATGCCAAACTTTTACGAATAGAAATCCGTACATACGGGAAAGAAATCACCCCCGAAGAAGGAATTTACATTGATGATTTCAGCGTGGAACTCGTGGAATGAGTTTCATTCCAACCACAAAATCACTGAATTCCTTTTTTGTTTTCAGTATAAAAACTAAATTCGCGTTTCAAAACTGTATATATAATATAATATTCACACCATATGGGAAGAGCGTTCGAATACCGCAAAGCGCGGAAGCTAAAAAGATGGGGCAACATGGCCCGTACGTTTACCAGAATAGGAAAAGAAATTGATATTGCCGTAAAAGCCGGGGGTCCGGATCCAGCAAACAACACGCGTCTACGTATCCTCATCCAGAATGCCAAGGCCGAAAACATGCCGAAGGAAAACGTAGAACGGGCGATCAAACGTGCCGTTTCAAAAGATACTTCAGACTATAAAGAAATCGTGTACGAGGGATACGCTCCTTTCGGAATCGCTGTCGTTGTAGAGGCTGCTACCGACAACAATACCCGGACTGTTGCCAATGTACGCCATTGTTTCTCCAAATATGGTGGCTCGCTCGGTACCACGGGTAGCTTGGATTTCCTTTTCGAACGGAAATGCGTGTTCAAAATTACCCGACCGGAAAATTTTGACTTGGAAGAATTCGAATTGGAAATGATTGATTACGGGGCTGACGAAATCTTCGAGGACGAAGAAAACCACGTGATCATTTACGGGGCATTTGAATCATTCGGAGCCATCCAAAAATATCTCGAAGATAACCACTACGAAATGGTAAGTGGAGAATTCGAGCGTATCCCTCTTGATACAAAAGAGTTAACCGAGGAACAGAGAGAAACTGTCGACAAACTGCTGGAAAAATTAGAAGAAGATGATGACGTAACTAACGTTTATCACAACATTAAAGAATAATTTTCTTGCAGATTAAAAAATATTGTTGCATATTTGCACCCGCAAAACGGTTAAAACCACTTGCAACAAGGAAGACTTCGTAGCTCAGCTGGTAGAGCAATTGACTCTTAATCAATGGGCCGTGGGTTCGAGTCCCACCGAGGTCACCTAAAATGAGCCACTTACGAAAGTAGGTGGCTTTCTTTTTGGGGTAAAAATAGAATATTTCCTAAAATAGGAAAAAAATCATCGCAAATCTCTCTCCTAAATAACAGGAAACATTCGTATCTTATGGAGGCTGCAAGAAAATTACTTCTTTTTAGTTTTTCCTTTTGTCGCAGTTCTCCCCTTTTTCATTTTTTCTTGTTCTTCTGCTTTCTTTAGTGCTTTCTCTTCATACCTTTTCATTGTCTGCTCGTACCTAGCTTTTACTTTAGGATGTTTTTCCAAATACTCCTCGATGCAATCTTTTTCAAGATGAGTTTCGGGAAAGAAATAGGAAAAAGGAACATTAAAATATCTAGCTATCTCATTCAGATGATTAAGATTATATTTTACGTCATTATAAATATCTTCTGCTTGTCCCACGTAAGAGATTGATAATTTCAATTCAAGCGACAATTTCTTTTGACCAACATTCCTTGCTTCCCTTAACTCCCTTACTTTCTTAATTATAAACAACTCGATTTCAGTCTTTTTAGGTTCCTTTGTAGCTATCATTTTGAAAAGATTTTAATGATAAAGAAAAGATTTTTCACTTAAAACTTGGAATAGTAATAACTGTACCCTATATTTGCATTATTGAATTATGTAGAGGGGATCGTCCAGTTAATCACGTTCGCACGTGCAAAAAACAAACGAAAATTTTATGGAGAGGCAGAAATGCCAGAAGGGAAGTTATGCCTTTTAAAAAGGCACCTGTATTGCTAATATTGTGAATAAGAGTGGAATAAAATGTATTTTCTTTAACCATTTAACGAAACAATTATGAAACAGAATGTATTACCCTTATCAAGAAATAAGCCTCATCAGATTATAGCGGATATCCTGAAACCTGTTCCCAAATAAAATATCTAAATCATTTTGCAATTGCATCAATATAATCGAAGTTATACATACAATTGAGTCTAGGATTCCCGATTTCGTGTATAAAACAAGGAAAAATAAAAACGGAAGTGCATTCTGGCTTCAGACACTAAGAATACACTCCCTGACGTTAATTAATTCACATTCCTATTAATCAATCAACAATCAAAAGTATGAAAAAAAATCCACAAACAAAAGCGAGGAAAAAGAGAGTACTCGCATCCGTGAAAACGAAATCACCCCAGAGACAAAAGGCATGGGGACTTATCGTATTACCATTCTTATGTTGTTTACCTTTATTGTCGAATGCCGCTCCCACGAAACACCACGTGGAAATGAAAGAGCATGTCACGAAAAGCGAGGTAACCAACGAGAAAAGATTTTCCATGTCTGAAACGTCGGTGAATGACACGGAAAAAGAGATGATTGTCATCCGGGGTAACGTGAAAGACAAGAAGGGAACCCCTCTACCGGGAGTTACGATCTTGATCAAGGGTACTACAATTGGTGTATCCACGGATGTAAAAGGCGAATACACGATGAACGTGGAAAAACAAGATTCCCTAGTGCTACAATTTTCATTCATAGGAATGAAAACGAAAGAAATAAAATGGACAGGCCAACAAACGTTGAATGTTGTGCTGGAAGAAGACGTGAGCGAGGTGGAGGAAGTAGTCGTTATCGGGTACGGAACAACGACGAAAAAAGATCTAACCGGCTCCGTGGCAAGCTTTGATTCCCGCATTATCGAAGAATCAACAGCAACAAGCGTGGCCCACATGATGCAGGGACAGATTCCCGGTCTGAGCATCTTGGCGGGAGACGGGGCTCCCGGTAGCCCTGCCCGGTTAGAAATTCGGGGTGTTCCTTCCTTAAGCGGGGCTACCTCTCCTCTAATCGTGGTTGATAACGTCCCGATGACAAGTGATTTCGACATCAACGAGTTGAATCCCGATGATATCCAGAGTATTGACATTTTGAAAGGAGCTTCTTCAGCGGCAATATACGGTTCGAGAGCAGCAGCTGGAGTCATCATGATCATGACGAAAGGAGGAGGACGTAATCAAAAACCGGTAATCAATTATAGCTATGATTACAGTATAACGAGCCTTGTTTCGGATGTAAATACATTGACCACGGATGAATTCAAAATGTTGGTCATGGAAGCCGTTCGCAACGGGGCGAAAGCGGAGGGGTATGACGATATCACCAAATACTCTAAATACTCGACTTTTGCCGCATCGGATTTCTTCGGGGAGGCAAACACCCCGTGGATGAAATATATCATGCGGGACGGCTCCAAACAGCAACATAAAATTTCTGTCCGCGGTGGGGGTAGCTCTTTCGGATATAATGCTTCTTTAGGCTACACGGATGAATTAGGGCAAGTTAAAGGGACAAATTACGAGAGGTATACGTATGATATCGGTTTTAACGCGGACATTAACAAATGGATAAAAGCTTCCGTGAAAGTTTCCGGGACCCTGTCCGACCGGTTAAGTAATAACGCGGGCCTGTCCTCCGCGGCGAAAGCCCGCCCCGATATAAAAGCTTACAATGACGACGGTTCCCTGTATTTACATTCATACCTTTATTCCGGACGGACCTATTATGTCGTGAATCCAATCATAGAAATGGAAGAAAACACGACGGAAAGCGAAGATCATAATGTACGACTCACGGGAAACCTGGAATTCCGGATTTTGCCTGAATTAACCCTGATAACCCAATACACGTATCAAACACGAAAAGGAGAGCGTTACGCGTACCAGTCCAGCCGTACACAGGCAGGTAGTGGCTACTGGGGAGATCAAAAAGGTTACGGGAGAAAAACGCATAGCAAAACAGACAGCAAGGAATTCGAAGCTCGTTTGTCATACATGAAGAGTTTCGGTGAAAATCACAGGTTAACAGCCGTCTTGGCAGGAAACTATAATGATGAAGAGTCGGAATACTACACATTGTCAATGACCGATTTTCCGGACGACTACGTGCAGAATGCAATATGGCAGGGAGCTAACCCGTACAAATACGGGGCCGTGTCCGGTAGTGCCAGCGGATCGGTATTACTATCTTTCGTGGGAAGGATCGAGTATAAATTCATGGATCGTTATTTACTGACCGGGACAATACGTTCGGACGGTTCCTCCAAATTCTCCCCGAAATACAGGTGGGGTACATTCCCGTCATTTGCCGCGGCCTGGATCGTTTCCGAAGAAAACTTCATGAAAAATTCCCGGTGGCTATCTTTCCTGAAAATCCGTGCAGGATGGGGAAAAACCGGTAACGGGTGGGTTGGCGAATACGGGTGGAGAACCCTGTATTCATCGACAGATTATCAAAACATGCCGGCAACGATACCGAGTCAGATCGGTAACAACGAATTGAAATGGGAATCCACCCAACAATATGATCTGGGATTGGATTTCGGCTTCCTGAAAAATCAGAGGATAAGAGGTTCTTTGGGCGTTTACAAGAAAACCACGAAAGGATTGTTATATCCTTTCACCATGGCATTGAGTACAGGAATGGGATCAACCAGCGTGAATTTCGCCAACATCGAGAACAAAGGAATCGAATTCGATATCTCTGCCACGATCATCCAGAACAAAGACTGGAACTGGTCTTTCGGTTTTAATATCGGGAAAAACAAGAATAAAATTACCGGGCTTGATGCGGAATATATCTCGGCCCCGGGACAGACCTACCTGACAAACACGGTTATCCGAGAAGGCGAATCACTAGGACTGATCTACGGTTTTGAAACAGATGGTGTTTTCCGTTCTCAGGAGGAAATTGATTACTACGAATCCCTGAACCCGGACTACCAGTATCAGGAACAATATTCTTACCGCAAAACCATACCCGGGGATTTAAAATTTGTCGATCAGGATGGTGACGGCAGGGTTAATAAAGTATATGGTAACCATGAAGACAAAATCGTGCTAGGATGTTCCCGCCCGGATTTCGAGGGCGGGTTCAATACCCGTTTAAGTTGGAAAGGTCTCACTCTAAGCATGCAAGGTACATTTAGTTATGGGGCTCAAAAAGCCTGGACGGCAGAAGCCAATCAATTCAATTTCGCTTCCACGGGAACGGCGAACGTGTTGGATGTCGCGCTAAAACGCTGGACCCCGGAAAACCCGGACAGTAACTACCCGTGCGTGCGTCTGGATTTCTACAACAACGATTTTACAGACTTCTCCGTTTATAACGCCTCGTACCTGAAAATACAAAATGTCAATCTGGAATACAGGTTCCCCAAGCATATCGTGGACAAGACAAAGATATTCGGCAACATCAGCGTTTTCGCTTCCGCAAACAACGTGTGTACTTTCACGTCTTACCCCGGCCCTTCTCCCGAATCGTGGAGTAGTGACGCGATTCAAGGAGCCTCTATCGACACGGAAGCTTATCCCAAAACCAGAACATTCAATTTCGGAGTGAAAGTAACCATTAAATGATTTTGATTATGAACAAGATATTTATATACAGCTTATTGTTTCTTTTTTCAATAACAGGATGTGACAGCATGTTCGACGACGAACTTCCCCCTCATGATCTGGTCGGGGAAAACGCAATCACGAACGAGACATCCGCAGAAACGGCATTAAATGGCATCTTCTCGAATTTACAAGGATACGGAACGATGAGCGCGTATTACATCTGTGATAACGAATACCGCACAGGCCTGTTAAACGGGACTTACCGGGGAACATTCGAGACAGACGGCCTGTTAGGCTTCAAATTGACAGAAGAATACTCGTACGTTGCCGAACCTTGGGAAACAGCTTACAAAATGGTAAACGCGGCTAATAACTTCATTTACTACGTGGAAAAATTATCCGAAAACCTGTTTGGAGAAAACCGGAAGACAGAAATGCTAGCAGAAGCAAAGTTCGCCCGTGCGTTCGGACACGCTTTCCTGCTAAGGAGATACGGTTATTTCTGGGATATAAATAGCCCTCTAGGCCCCATTATTCGTCTGGAACCCTCCTCGATTTCGAATAATAGCATGGGGCGTAGTTCCGTGAAGGAGAGTTACGAGAAGATATTCGAAGACTTGGATTACGCCATCAAATACGGTCCCCGGTTTTATTCCAAATATCGCACCTGCGCAACAACCGCCAAAGCTTTCAAAGCAGATATATTGATGAACCGCGGAGAAGAGGGTGACTACGCGGAGGCGATTCGGTTGGCAAATGAAGTGATTGCCAGTGATGAGTTCGGATTGGAAGACAAATACGAAGACATTTTTGCCAACGGGTACTCTTCAAAAGAGTTGATGTTCACGAGACATATCAAGACACCTCCTACAATGGATGATAACGTGGGGAGCCTCTTCAAGATGTTCGGCGGTGCAACCTATAAACCGACAGACATGTATTTCGAGATTCTGACGAAAGAAGATAAACGTTACGAGGAGACCTTCGACTCCGTCATGCTCGGCAACGGAACGGCGGCACGAAAGACGCTGGTATGGAAAAAGCATTACGTTACTTCCGGCGATTGCCCGATGTACTACATGCGGGTAGCCCAGATGTACCTGATCAAGGCAGAAGCCATGGCTCGCACGAACGCACCCCTGAAAGATTGTCTGGACGTGTTGAACGTCTTGCGGAATCGTTCCGGTAATACAACATTTGATGTTGCCAACTACAATTCTCATTCGGAAGTACTGGAAGAAATATTCCGGGAGAATATACGGGAAATCGGGATGGAAAACGGGGCTATATTTTACCTTACCGTGAGATACGCGGACGGAGGTAACCGGAAATTAAAGGAGATGAATCCGAACTTCGAGAACGATGATCAGTTGTGTTTCCCCATTCCCAAGGCTGAACTGGAACACAATTTTGTAGTAGAGCAAAAACCTTTATAATTAAATATGATGAAAACGAATATATTGAAAAATGGATTGTGGGTATCAGTTATAATATCCTTGTTTGCGGCCTGTTCCCTCAACGATGTGCTGGAACCCTCCGATGGGGTAAATATGGCGTTAATGGAAACGGTAGACACCGTGGTCGCCTTACCGGGAGACACGATAAGTTTCAAATTTATAGCCTCAACCAACGGGGCCGCTCTACGCCGCATTGAAATAGTGGAGAAAAGTCATGATTTCAACGAGCTAAAAGATTCTATCCGGTTTGCCTTAGTTGACGAGACGTTAGCATTGACGCTAGACGAAGAGGGAAAACTGTCCCGTCCCGTTTCCTCCGTGATGTTGATTTATCCCGTCATCGTCCCCAATGATAAGAACATCGTGGGCGAAGTACTCAGCATGACTTTCAAAGCGTATAATGACAAGGGAAAATCCGGAAGTATAAAATCCTGTTTTAAAATCGTGAATTATGTTCGGAACACGAGTTGGTTATGGCTGTACAAGCTTGCCGGGAAAACACAGGGAAGCATGTTTTTTAATCCCGCAAAATACAAGGCTTATTCGAACAGTAGTTACGTGAAAAACAAAGATGAAATAGATGTCGCAGCCTACACAGCGAGCGACGGGAAACATTATTTCTTAAACCCGGCCAACAAAGAAACACAAGTATTATTTGTAGCGGACGGCATGGATTATGACGCCTCAACCATGAGAACCACGAAATTCATACAATTAGACGATGTTAATTTTAACCTTGTCGGGGATACAGAACTGGAACGAATGGATTTCTCAAATCCACTGGACAAAGTAGAGGTAACAACGGGAAGTGTCATCGGTTTCGAGAATCAGGATGGAAGACGGGGTATCTTGAACGTGAAAATATCATCTTTAATCTACCCGACAATTCAGTGTAAGTTCCAGGCAGTAGCTAAAAAACAATAACGATTTGATCATATAACATCATGAGAAACATATTTATAGTCATTATTCTCTTATTTTGCCCTTGCATCAGCTTATTCGCACAGGATAGATACGAGGAGTTCAAGAAAGAAATGTCCCTGATCGAGAAACAAGAAAACGAGTATCGAAAAGTGATATGGGGTAAGAATGATTTTACCCAAGAGTACAAAGATAGCGTTTATAAAAAACATCAGGTACTGGTAAAAGAAAAGGTCGAGTTTGCCAAAACTGCCCTCCGGAACAATAGAGATGACGAACGATTCTTGAAAGTACTGGATATTTACGTACGTAATTTCTTATCCTTGGACGAATTTGAAGCCGAGTTGAAGCTATTTTCTCCCCGAGTACAGCAAACAGAAGCTTGTCAACGTAATTTCGAATTTATCAAATACGCAAGAATGAATGTTCCCGGCCAAAAATGTATTGATTTCGAGATAAAAGGACACGATGGTAAAACGATCAAATTATCAGATGTGTACAAAAAACACAAACTCGTTCTTATCGACTTTTGGGCTTCTTGGTGTGGAGCCTGCCGGGCAACCATGCCCTCTATTAAAAAGATATATACAGACTATCACGAAAAAGGCCTCGAAGTTGTCAGTATATCGCTGGATGATAATGAAAAAGCTTGGGAGAAAGCCTACGAGGAAGAAAAAATTCCTTGGATAGACGGGAGTAATCTATTAGGCTGGAAAGACCCTGTTGCCCTTTGGTACGCTATCCGGGGAATTCCGCACAAAGTGTTGATTGACCGGAATGGAATCATCATTAATAGCGGTTTTCACCAACTAGGCAGTTTAGAACAGGAAATTGATAAATATCTTCATTCTCACAAAACTAAACACTTGACATTCTACACGAAGCTACTTCCGCCAACCACATTTTAAACGGTTCAGCTTTGGGGGAGGGGTTGGAA
>OGIE01001503.1_pt1 | contig 32369 bp, 35 predicted proteins | sample 1571581 | NCBI WGS metagenome assembly OGIE01 (sample SAMEA2582021, study PRJEB24529) | metagenome | biome: Human gut stool | place: China | collected 2011 | reverse complement strand
CTGATTACAAATCAGCTGCTCTACCAGCTGAGCTACACCAGCAGTTCCAACAGCATGGTTTATGATAGCAGAGAGCGGCGCTTTTGTCAACACATTTTTTGCGTTTTTCGCTTTTTTCTGAGGAGGGGATGGAATGGAACGCGGTTGTGGAGGCGTTCGTGACCGCCTCGTTCGCTGTACGCTGTGCGGACGGGAGATCACGGCGGGAGAGGAATATTGGTGCTGCAACGGCAGCCGGGTCTGCGCCGGGTGCCTGCCGGAGCTGGCGCGGCAGGAGCTTTGGCCCTGCCGGGAGATACGGGGAAGGGAGGCGCGGATATGACGCTGCTGGAGCTGTCCGCAGTTTACGCGGAGAATGCCGCCGTGCTGCACGGCCGAATCACAGAGCTGCGGCGCATGGTACGGCTGGAGCCGGACCGGGAGACTGCCCGGGCACTGCAAAGGCGGGTGGAGGCGCTGCTGCCGCTGTGGCGGGAGGCGCGGAGCCTTGCGCGAATCACGGCTCATTACTATGACAGGGAGGCGTTTGGATGGCACATCTGAGTCTGGACGCCAAGGGGGGACAATGGCTGGCCGATCTGGCGGAGTGGGGCCGAAGCGGCGCGCCGGACAACCGTCGCCAGCTGGAGCAGCTCCGCCAAAAGCTGCGAACCGCCCGCAGACAGGTTTTGACGCCCCGGCAGCGGGAGATTTTGGGATTATATTATGATGAGGGACTGACCATGAGCCAGATCGGGGAACGGCTGGGGCTGAACCGCTCCACGGTCTGCCGGACGATTCACCGGGCCCGGGAGCGGCTGTACCGCTCGCTGCGCTTCATGCTGTAGGAAAATTTGCGCTTTTGCTTGCGGTACCGGGAAAAAGCCGATATAATGAGGGCAGAATACGGGCCGGTCCCGCATTGGACGGGCCCCAAATATGGAAGGAGCACGGACATGATGAGACCTGTGATCGTAATGGCCGGGACGCCGGTGGACACGCAGATGGGAATGGACTGTCTTGCAGCGCAGGGCGTGGAGGGCGTTTTCTGCTCCATTTCAAAGGACCCGGTGGAGCAGACCGCGTTTCAGATCTCCTCAGAGCGGGAAAAGGCGGCGGTGGTCACCGCCCTGTTCCGGGAGGCACAGGCGGCGCACGGCTGTGAGCAGGCGTTCATCTACTGCAATTCTCTGTCCGGCTCCGTGGATTTTGACGCCATTGCCCGGGAGACCGGCGTGGCGGTGGTGACGCCGCTGGACGTTTACAGAGCGTTGGCGCCGCAGTACCGCTCCCTTGCGGTCATTGCCGCCAACGCGCAGGGCGCCGCCGGTATCGAGCGGACGCTGCTGCTGTCCAACCCGGATTTGACGCTGCGGAGCGCCGGGATTCTGCCGGTGGTGCTGGCCATTGAGCGGGGCGAGGAACCAGAGGAGCTGGTGGAGCGCCACCGTCTGCCGGAGCTGGCGGACTGGTTTGCCGCACAGGGGGCGGAGGCGCTGCTGCTGGGCTGCACGCACTTCCCGTACTTCAAGGAGGCACTGGGCCGCAGGACCCGCCTGCCGATTTTAGACCCGGCGCAGGAGATGCTCCGGCTGCTGGGCGTGTGAGCAGAACGCCGTAAAGATAGAAAATGCTGCTTCAAAATGAAAAAACCGCCCCGGAGCACAGCTCCGGGGCGGTTTTCTTAGGCTTCAGTCATTTTCCAGATGATGCCGCGCAAGGTCGCAGATGGCGCGGAACGTCTGGTCGCTGATGTCATGCTCCATTTTGCAGGCGTCCTCCTCGGCTGTCACTGGGTCCACGCCAAGCTCCACCAAGAAGTTCGTGAGGGTGTGGTGGCGCTGGAGCATTTTGGCGGCGATCTCCATGCCGCTGTCTGTCAGGGTGATGAGCCCGTCTTTATCCATTTCAATATATCCGTTTTCCCGCAGACGCTTTGTGGCATACGTCACGCTGGGCTTTGTTACGCCAAGGTGCTCCGCCACATCCACGGAGCGGACGTACCCCAAAGAATTACGCAGCATCAGCATGGTTTCCAGATAATCCTCGGATGCCTTGAGTATTTGCATAGCAGTATCACCGGCCTTTTTGGTTTTCCGGCATAGCCGGTTCTAATGATTCATGTTATCATAGTTTTCGCACAAATGCAAGGCGGAGCCTTTCCCAAATTTTCAACAAAATTTTCTGATAAGATAGTTGACACCAAATGTTAGAGATGTTAAACTACACAGTGGTTAGAGAGAACTAACATCTACAGGGCATACTGCGCCTTGTTTTTATTTTCACAACGGGTTAGCAGGCTCTAACTCTGACATTCACAGATTTGGAGGGATTTTCCATGATGCCGCTGGCACTGGCAAATATCGGTGAGGAGTACATGATCCGCAAGGTGAGTGGAAACCCGGAGACCAAAAAGCATCTTGAGGATCTGGGCTTTGTGGCCGGGGGATCGGTCACGGTGGTATCCGCTCTGGGCGGCAACATCATCGTGAAGGTGAAGGAATCCCGGGTGGCCATCAGTGATGAGATGGCCCGCAAGATCATGGTTTGATCAATTTTAGTATAGAGGGAGGAAACAAGCATGAAAACACTGCGAGAAGTCAAGATCGGCGAGACAGTCAAGGTTGTCAAGCTCCACGGTGAGGGTCCCATTAAGCGCCGGATCATGGACATGGGCATCACCAAGGGCGTTGAGATCTTTGTCCGCAAAGTCGCTCCTCTGGGCGATCCAATGGAGGTCACTGTCCGGGGCTACGAGCTGAGCCTGCGGAAAGCGGACACCGAAATGATCGAGGTCGAATAAAATTTTTAAAATACGGTTCGAGCACTTGAACCAGAAGGAGCAGTCAAATGGATAAGCAGATCAAAATTGCCCTCGCGGGCAACCCTAACTGCGGCAAGACCACTCTTTTCAACGCGCTGACCGGCTCCAACCAGTTCGTAGGTAACTGGCCCGGCGTTACCGTTGAAAAGAAAGAGGGCAAGCTGAAGAAGCACGACAACGTCATCATCATGGACCTGCCGGGCATCTACTCTCTGTCCCCCTACACGCTGGAGGAGGTCGTTTCCCGTAACTACCTCATCACCGAGCGTCCCGATGCCATCCTGAACATCATCGATGGCACGAACCTTGAGCGTAACCTGTACCTGACCACGCAGCTCACCGAGCTGGGTATTCCTGTGGTCATCGCCATCAACATGATGGATGTTGTCCGCAAGAACGGCGACCAGATCAATGTGGCGGAGCTGTCCCGGGAGCTGGGCGTCCGCATCATTGAAATCTCCGCTCTGAAGGGTGACGGTGTCATGGAGGCCGCCGAGGCCGCCGTGAAGGCTGCCGAGGGCACCAAGACCGTCCCCATGCACACGTTCTCCGGCCCTGTGGAGCACGCCATTGCCCATATCGAGGAGGCCGCGCTGAACAATCTGCCCGAGGATCAGCAGCGCTGGTATGCCATCAAGATTTTCGAGCGCGACGATAAGGTGCTGGAGCAGTTGCACATTCCCTCCGATGTCATGAGCCACATCGAGACGGACATCAAGGCTGCCGAGACCGAGCTGGATGACGATGCCGAGAGCATTATCACCAACGAGCGCTATGTGTACATCGCGGAGATCATCAAGCACTGCTACAAGAAGCAGAATGCCGGTCAGCTCTCCGCCTCCGATAAGATCGATAAGATCGTTACGAACCGTTGGCTGGGCCTGCCTATCTTTGCCGTGGTCATGTATCTGGTGTACTGGATCGCCATGGTGGGCGTAGGTGCTCCCGCTACCGACTGGGCCAATGACGGTCTGTTCGGCGATGGCTGGCATCTGTTCGGCATGGGCACCTCTGAATACACTGAGGTGGCCGATGACTACACCGCCGCCTCCGAGGCCATCAGTGCTTACTACGATCTGGATACCGAAGCCGATGACTTCGATCCCGATGCCGCTCTGGCCGAGATGAAGGCTGTTCAGCCCGATTCCGACACCGCCACCATTGAGGTGGAGGATGAGGAGACTCTGGCTCAGAACGAGATGACCGTTTACTATGACGCTGTTCCCGATGACGCTGACGAGGACACCACCGTTGGCATGAGCTATCTGGACGCTGTCAGCTACTTTGAGGAAAACGGCTTTGATGAGCCTGATCCCGCCGATTACGGCGTGTGGGTCCCCGGTATCCCCGTGCTGGTTGGCAACGCTCTGGAGGCCGCCGGTGCTGCCGATTGGCTGAGCGGCCTGATCAACGATGGTATCGTGGCCGGTGTCGGCGCCGTTCTGGGTTTCGTGCCTCAGATGCTGGTGCTGTTCCTGATGCTGGCGTTCCTCGAGGCCTGCGGCTATATGGCCCGTATCGCCTTCGTTCTGGACCGTATCTTCCGTAAGTTCGGCCTGTCCGGTAAGTCCTTCATCCCCATGCTCATCGGCACCGGCTGCGGCGTGCCCGGCATCATGGCTTCCCGTACCATTGAAAATGAACGTGACCGCCGTATGACGATCATGACCACCACCTTCATCCCCTGCGGCGCTAAGGTGCCCTTTATCTCCATGGTAGCCGGCGCTATCTTCGGCGGCGCCGCTTGGGTGGCTACCTCCGCCTACTTCGTGGGCATGGCTGCCATCATCGTCTCCGGCATCATGCTGAAGAAGACCAAGATGTTCTCCGGCGATCCCGCTCCCTTCGTTATGGAGCTGCCCGCCTACCACTGGCCGACCCTCGGCAACGTGCTGCGCAGCATGTGGGAGCGCGGCTGGTCCTTCATCAAGAAGGCCGGCACCATCATCCTGCTGTCCACCATCTTCGTCTGGTTCACCACCTACTTCGGCTGGGCCGAGGACGGCTTCCGGATGCTCTCTGAGGAGGAGATCGACTACTCCATCCTGGCCCGCATCGGCAGTCTGATCGCCTGGATCTTCGCGCCTCTCGGCTGGGGCAACTGGCAGGCCGCTGTGGCCTCCATTACCGGCTTGGTTGCTAAGGAGAACATCGTCGGCACCCTGGGTATCCTCTATGGCGGCGGCGAGGGCACTGTGTATCAGACTCTGGGCGCAGCTTTCACCCAGATCAGCGGCTACTCCTTCCTGGTGTTCAACCTGCTGTGCGCCCCCTGCTTTGCTGCTATCGGCGCTATCAAGCGTGAGATGAACAACGGCAAGTGGACCTGGTTCGCCATCGGCTATCAGTGCGGCTTCGCCTATGTTGTCGCCCTGATGATCAACCAGTTCGGCAATGCCTTCACCGGCAGCCTCAACATCATCGGTCTCGTGGCCGCCATCGCTGCGCTGGTGCTCATCATCTATATGCTGGTGCGCCCCTACAAGGAAGCCACCAAGCTGTCCACCAAAGTCTGATTTTCCCTTTCTCACCTCCATTTACTCTATTTCCATTCTTTTCCAAAGGAGTGATTTTCCATGCTGACATGGTTGAGTGCCAATCTTGCGACCATCCTCATCTCTGCAGTTCTTTTAGCAGTTGTCATCTCCATTATCCGGTATCTCATCCGCCAAAAGAAGCAGGGAAAGAGCACCTGCGGCGGCAGTTGCGGCGGTGGCTGTGCCGGTTGTTCCGGACACTGCCATTCCAAGCAGTAACGCAAGAAAAGAGACAGGACGCGGAAACCGCGTCCTGTCTCTTTTTCGGTGAAAAGCGCCGCATGGCCGCCGGGAAGTTATGAAATGCAGCAGAGCTGTCCGCAGAAAACGGACAGCTCTGTGCACTTTTACATACATGATATGAATTCCTCCAAAATTTCCCTATAATTTTCTCCGCTCTGTCAATATGCTTTTCACGGGCCGATTGTTTATAATAAAAGATAGTCTGCATACTATTTCCGTGTACCCGGCCTGTGAAGCACGGGGCAGAAAGGAATTTCGAATGAATATTTTTTCACTGTTCACGCTCTGCGGAGGATTGGCGTTTTTCCTCTACGGCATGACCGTGATGTCCAAAAGTCTGGAGAAAATGGCCGGCGGCAAGCTGGAAAAGCTGCTCAAGCGCATGACCTCCAACCCTATCAAAAGCCTTTTACTGGGTGCGGGAATCACCATTGCCATCCAGTCCTCCTCCGCTATGACGGTGATGCTGGTGGGCCTTGTGAACTCCGGCGTTATGGAGCTGCGGCAGACCATCGGCGTTATTATGGGCTCCAATATCGGCACCACGCTGACAGCGTGGCTGCTGTCCCTCACCGGAATTGAAAGCGACAGCTTTTTTGTCAATCTTCTCAAGCCCAAGAATTTCTCCCCCTTGCTGGCGCTGGCGGGAATCCTGCTGATCATGGGCTCAAAAAAGCAGCGCCGCCGGGACGTGGGCCGGGTCATGATGGGCTTTTCCATCCTGATGTACGGCATGGAGCTCATGAGCGGCGCGGTGGCGCCGCTGGCGGATATGCCGGGATTTTCCGGCCTGATGACCGCCTTTACCAATCCTTTCCTCGGTGTGCTGGTGGGCGCGGCCTTTACGGGCATCATCCAGTCCTCTGCCGCGTCCGTGGGTATTTTGCAGGCGCTGGCCATGACCGGCTCTGTGACCTACGGCATGGCGATTCCCATTATCATGGGCCAGAATATCGGCACCTGTGTCACGGCGCTGCTGTCCTCCATTGGCGTCAGCCGCAGCGCAAAGCAGGTGTCCGTGATCCACATTTCCTTCAACCTCATCGGTACGGCGGTGGGCCTGCTTGTGATCTGCGGCGGCGGGCTGCTGTTCGATATGCCGTTTTTGACCCAGCCGGTGAACGCTGTGGGTGTGGCGCTGTGCCACACAGTGTTCAATGTCTGCACCACTATTTTGCTGCTGCCCTTTACCCGCCAGCTGGAGGCGCTGGCGAAAAGGGTCATTTCTACAGAGGACAAGCCCTCCGACTTTGCCTTTCTGGACCCCCGGCTGCTGCGGACGCCCGGCGTGGCTGTCAGTGAGTGCGCGGCTATGACCAACCGCATGGGCGAGCTGGCCCGGGAGAATATCCGCCTTGCGCTGGAGCAGTTCGACCGTTACAGTGAAGAACAGGAGGAAATTATCCGAGCCAATGAGGACAAGCTGGATGTTTACGAGGACCGCCTCGGCAGCTATCTTGTCCAGCTTTCCCAGCATGGCACTTCGGCGGATGACATGAATACAGTTTCCCGGCTGCTCCATGCCATCGGCGACTTTGAGCGCATCGGCGACCACGCCCTGAACCTGCTGGAATCCGCTAAGGAGCTCCACGACAAGGGCCTGTCCTTTTCCCACATCGCCGGAGTGGAGGCCGATGTGCTGATTCACCTGACGACTGATTTGCTGGATGGCGCGCTGGATTGCTTTGAAAATGACGATGTTCGGGCTGCTCGGGGCGTTGAGCCGCTGGAGGAGACCATGGACTATCTGACGGAGGAGATTCGCAGCCGCCATATCCGACGCCTCCAGAATGGGCAGTGTACCATTCAACTGGGCTTTGTGCTCAACGATCTGCTTAACAACCTTGAGCGCGTGGGCGACCACTGCTCCAACATCGCCCTCAGCGTGATCGAGGAGCAGACGGACGAGGCCGATTCCCACGCTTATGTCCACAGTCTGAAAAAGGATCAGGAGTTTAATCTGCGGTTCCAACAGGACCTCAAGCGCTACGCCTTACCCAACGAGGAATAAAAAATCCCCCCTGATACCGGTCAGGGGGGATTTCCTTATGCCAAAACGCGGCGTTTTTATATTTTTTACATCTGAAACCGCAATCTATTCTTTACCTTTGGGCGGATTCCTGCTATACTATATCTTTGTTGAATTGTTTCTATAAGGAGGTGTGTCCCTATGAAGTATCAAAAATGGCATATCGGCACGGCGGCAGAGGGAGACACCGCCCTTTTGCGGGAGGCGGGCTATCCCGGCCTGCTTGCTACCGTCTTGGCCTCCCGGGGCATCACCACGGCGGAGGCCGCCGCAGAGGTGCTGGAGCGGGAGACCACGCTGACTCTATCCCCCATGCTGATGCGGGATATGGACAAGGCTGTGGCCCGGATTCAAAGGGCCCTTGCCAATGATGAGACCATCGCCGTGTTCGGCGATTACGATGTGGACGGAATTACCTCTACGGTGCTGTTGCTGGACTATCTGAAGGGCTGCGGCGCTCACTGCCTGCGCTATATCCCCCGGCGCATTGAGGACGGGTACGGACTGTCCCGGGATGCCATTGCCGGTTTGCGGGAGCAGGGAGCCACATTGATGATTACCGTGGACTGCGGCATCACCGGCAATGAGGAGGTGGACTTCGCCGCCTCTATCGGCATGGATGTGGTCATCACGGACCACCATGAATGCAAGGAGGAACTGCCCCGGGCCGTGGCGGTGGTGGACCCCCACCGAAGCGACTGCCCGTACCCCTTCAAGTATTTAGCGGGCGTGGGCGTGGCGCTGAAGCTGGTGCTGGCGCTGGGCGGACCGGATCGGGAAAACGCCCTGTTTGCCCGGTACTGCACACTGGCCGCCATCGGCACCATTGCTGACGTCATGCGGATGGAGGGGGAGAACCGCACCATTGTTTCCTGCGGACTTGCCTCTCTGGACCATACGGATTTCGTAGGCATCCACGCGCTTTTGAAGGAGGCGGGCCTGCTGGGCAAGCCCATTACGTCTATTCAGATCGGCTTTGTCCTCTCCCCCCGCATCAACGCCGCCGGGCGCATGGGGGCGGCGGACCTTGCCGCCGATCTTTTGCAGGAGACGGACCCCGCCAAGGCGGAGGAGCTGGCGCGGCAGCTATGCGATTTGAACCGGGAGCGGCAGGCGGTGGAGCAGGCCATCTGCGCCGATGCCATCGCCCAGATCGAAAAGCTGCGGCCGGAGGATCGCAACGCGCTGGTGCTCTCCAGCGAGGAATGGCATCAGGGCGTGGTGGGAATCGTGGCCTCCCGTCTCAGTGAAAAATACGCGGCCCCCAGCTTTATGATTCACCTCAAGGACGGCTCCGGCAAGGGCTCCTGCCGCTCCTACGGCGGGTTCAACCTGTTTGCCGCGCTGGAATCCTGCGCCGATCTGCTGGATGGCTTCGGCGGTCACGAACTGGCGGCGGGCTTTACCATTCCGGAGGAAAATATCGCCGCTTTCCGTCAGCGGATGAACCGCTGCGTCAAGGCCGCCTCCGGCGGCGAGCGGGCGGTAAGCTGTCTGGAGGTGGATGCCGCCATCTCCAATCCGGCGGATATGACGCTGGAGCAGGTAGACCAGCTTTCTCAATTAGAGCCCTACGGCGCCGGGAATCCCCGGCCGGTGTTTGCGCTGCTGGGGGCTACGGTGGACAGCGTACAGTCCGTGGGACAGGGCAAGCACCTGAAACTGCGGCTGAGCAAGGGCCCCAGTCGGTTTGACGCTATTTTCTTCTCCATGCCGGAGGCCGAGGCCCATCTGGAGCCGGGCTGCCGGGTGGACGCCGCCTTTTATCTGCAGGCCAATACATTCCGGGGCAACACAACGCTGCAATTACAGTTAGTGGACCTGCGGCCCTCACTGACGCCCAGCCGCCACGAGGCGGAGTCGCTGGCGCTGCTGCACCGGCTGACAGAGGGCGGACACCTGACCGCGCAGGAAACGGCCCGGCTTATGATTTCCCGGGACCAGTTCGCTGCGTTCTGGCGGGTGCTGGAGTGGCATTTGAAGCAGGGAAAGCTGGAAACGGAGCTGCTGCCCTACCTTCGGACGCTGGCGGCACAGGCCGGGGGCTGCGACAGCTTCCTCCGGGCAGGGCTGGCTCTGACAGTGTTTCAGGAGCGGGGACTCATTTCCCTGACCTTGCAGGACGAGCGGCTTACGCTGTGTCTCAATCCCGTACAAGGGAAGGTGGATTTGAACGCCTCTCCCTATCTGCTCCGGCTGCGCGGCGGCGCGGAGACAAAGTGAGGTGGTTGTCATGATGATGAGCATTGACCAGCAGTACCAGAAGCTGGAGGATACGATTCGCTCGTACAATCCCGGGGCGGATTTTGCCCGCATCCGGGCGTCCTACGAATTTGCCCGGGCACATCACGGCGAGCAGCGCCGCAAAAGCGGCGAGCCTTATATCACGCACCCGTTGGCCGTGGCGCAGATCGTGGCGGAGGAGCTGCACCTCGATTCCGAATCCATTGAGGCTGCTCTGCTCCACGATGTCATTGAGGACACGGACGCCACCTATGAGGATGTGGCCAAGCTCACCTCTCCCACTGTGGCGGATTTGGTGGAGGGCGTCAGCAAGCTGACCCGTATCCAATATGCCACCAAGGAAGATGAGCAGATGGAGAATCTCCGGAAAATGCTCATCGCCATGAGTAAGGATATTCGGGTCATTCTCATTAAAATTTCCGACCGGCTCCATAATATGCGGACCATGGAGTACCAGTCCCCCACCAAACAAAAGCAGAAATCGCTGGAGACCATGGAAATTTACGCCCCCATTGCCCACCGGCTGGGTATGCAGCGGATGAAGTGGGAGCTGGAGGACCTTTCCTTAAAATATCTCGACCCCATCGGCTATGATGAGATCGTCAGCAAGCTGGACGCCAAGCGCCCGGAGTATGAGGACTTCATGCGACGCACGCAGGACCAGATCGACCAGAGGCTCAAGGAGTTGGACATCAGCCACGTTGTCTATGGACGGATGAAGCACCCTTACTCCATCTACCGCAAGATGTTCAGTCAGAACAAGTCCATTGACGAGATTTTTGATCTGTTCGCGTTCCGGGTGGTGGTGGACACCATAGGGGACTGCTACAATGTGCTGGGCGTCATCCATGACCTCTATAAGCCCATTTTGGGGCGCTTCAAAGATTATATCGGCACTCCCAAGCCCAACGGCTACCAGTCCCTCCACACCACTGTGATGGGGACGGACGGTATTCCCTTTGAGGTGCAGATTCGCACCCGGGAGATGCACGAGATCGCCGAATACGGCGTGGCCGCCCACTGGAAGTACAAGCAGAACGGGCAGGGCGCCGGCACGGAGGGAAAATACGAGTGGGTGCGCCGCCTGCTGGAAAATCAGGAGGGCGCCGACGCCGAGGAATTTATCCACTCCCTGAAGGTGGATATGTTTGCCGATGAGGTGTTCGTGTTCACGCCCAACGGCGATGTGCAGAATTTGCCCGCCGGGGCCACGCCCATTGACTTTGCCTATGCCATCCACTCCGCCGTGGGAAACCGCATGATCGGCGCCAAGGTGAATAACCGCATCGTCACGCTGGACCATGTGCTGAAAAACGGCGATATCGTGGAGATTCTGACCTCCAAGAATGCCAAGGGGCCCAGCCGGGACTGGATGAAGATCGCCAAGAGCACGGAGGCCCGCTCCAAGATTCGTCAGTGGTTCAAAAAGGAGCGGAAGGACGAAAACATCGTCAACGGCCGCTCTGCCTTTGACGCGGAGCTGCGGCACTGCGGCATCTCCATGAAGGATGTGCTGGACCCGGAGTTTTTGCCGGTGCTGCTGAAGAAGGTAGCCTATCCCACGCTGGAGGATCTGTATGCCGCCATCGGCTACGGCGGCTTTACGGCCCAGAAGGCGGTGAGCCGTATTCAGGGCGAGCTCCAGCGCCGCCAGCAGCAGCGCCAGCAGGAGCAGCTGCTGTTGGAGGCGGCCACCGAGGAAAAAAAGGAGGAGCCTGCCAAGGCACCAGACGCCGCCAAGCAGCAAAAGCAGCCCAAGGCGGTGAAAAGCGAGCAGGGCATTATCGTGGAGGGGCTGGACAACTGCCTTGTGAAATTTTCCAAGTGCTGTACCCCGGTCCCTGGCGATGACATCGTGGGCTTTATCACCCGGGGCTACGGCGTGTCCGTCCACCGGGCGGACTGTCCCAACGCCTCGGCGGAAAAGCGGGCGGAGCAGCCGAATCGTTGGATTCGCGTCTCATGGGGCACGGATACCAACGACAGCTATCCCACCACCATTGAGGCCGTGTGCAAGGACCGGCTGAACCTGCTGCTGGATATTTCGGCGGCGCTGTCCTCCACCAAGACCTTTGTTTTGGGGCTGAACACCCGCAGCACAGAGGATGGCTTTGCCATTATCCGGGTGGAGGTCCGCATTAAGGACGGGACCCAGCTGAATAATTTGATGAACAAGCTCCACCAGATATCCGGCGTGCTGAAGGTCACCCGGCCGGTGGGCTGAGATTGCCCCCGGAGAGCGGGGCAAGGAATAAGGAGCTGTAAAAAATGCGTGCTGTTGTGACGCGGGTAAAAAATGCCTCCGTGGTAATCGGCGGACAGGTCAATGGCCAGATCGGCACCGGCTTTCTGGTACTGCTGGGTGTCGGCCCCAACGATACGGAGGCCGCTGCCGACAAGCTGGCGGACAAGATCTGCAATCTGCGGGTCTTTGAGGACGAAAACAAGAAAATGAATTTGAATTTGGAGCAGGTGGGCGGAAGCCTTTTGGTGGTATCTCAGTTCACGCTGTATGCCGACACCTCCTCCCGCCGCCCCGGCTTCAGCGGTGCGGCCAAGCCGCCGGTGGCCATCCCGCTGTATGAGCGGTTCATGGCCCACTGCCGGGAGCGGGGCTTTGAGGTCCAGCACGGCGAGTTCGGCGCTGATATGCAGGTCTACTCCCAGAATGACGGGCCTGTGACCATTTTGTTCGATACGGATACTTGAGACAAGGGGTGGCTTATGAAGATTCAAGCCTTACAGGTAGGCCCCATCGGCACGAACTGCTATATTTTCTGCGATGAGGGCGCCAAGGTCTGCGGCATTGTCGATCCCGGCGGGGAGCCGGAGGTGATTCTGGACGCCGTGAAGAAGCTGGGCTGCACGGTGGATAAAATCCTCCTGACCCACGGCCATTATGACCATACTGGCGCGGTGCCGGCACTGCTGCGGACGCTTCCGCCCACAGCGGTCTATATTCACGAGGCGGACTTTGATTTTCCAAGTCCCCAGCTATTTCCCCTGAAAACCGAGCTGACCCAAGGCGCTCTTGGCGGTGTGAGCTTCTACGGGGAGGGGGACCGAATCACGGTAGGCACTCTGGAGCTTCAGGTGCTCCACACCCCCGGACATTCCGAGGGCAGCGTTACGCTGGCGTGCGGGGATACCCTGTTCTGCGGCGATACGCTCTTTGCCGGGTCCTGCGGCCGGACGGATTTCCCCGGCGGCAGCATGAAGGCCATGATGGCCTCTCTTGCCCGTCTGGCGGCACTGCCCGGAGACTACCGGGTGCTGCCGGGACACATGGAGCCAAGTACGCTGGAGCGGGAACGGAAAACAAATCCCTATATGCAGATGGCGCTGCGGGAGCAAGGCTGAGATGAAGCTGGAATTTCACGGCCATGACGAGCGCTACATTGTAGAGCAGAGCATGATGAACCTCTTTCCGCTGGAAAAGCCGGTGTACGGCGCTGTGGAGCCGGGAGAGACGGACTGGTGCCGCCTGACCGCCGAGGAAACGGCGGCGGGGGGCCGGGTCAGCGGTGAGTTACACTACAGCGGCGCCGCCGGTGCGGCGGAAACGGCGTATACCCTCTCCGGCACGGCGTTTGAGCAGGAGGGCCAGCGGCGCTACGCCGTGGCGGCCTGCTTCTATCTGGCGTTTCTGGATTTGATGAAAGCACTGCCGGAGGCGGCCAGAGCTGCGGGCAAGCTGGTGCTGCCCCCGTGGGGGATGCTCACCGGCGTGCGGCCCGACAAGCCCGTGACCTGGGCCTTGATGGAGGGAAAATCTCCCGAGGAGGCAAAGGCGTACCTCAAGGCGCATTATTTTGTTCCGGAGGAGCGGGCCGCGTTAGCGCTGGAGACCGGCATTGTGGGCTATCAGGCCCGGAAGCGTCTGGCGGCGCGGGATATTGATCTGTATGTTGGGATTCCGTTCTGCCCCACCCGCTGCGCCTACTGCTCCTTTGTCAGTCAAAGCGTGGAGCGGAGCTTCGGACTGGTGGAGCCCTATGTGCAGGCCCTTTTGGCTGAGCTGCGCGCCGGCGGGGAAATGGTGCGGGAAAACCGCCTCCGCCCCCGGACGTTTTACATGGGCGGCGGTACGCCCACCACGCTGTCCGCCGGACAACTGGACGCGGTGCTGACCGCGCTGGAGGAGTCCTTTGACCTCTCCGACTGCCCGGAGCTGACGGTGGAGGCCGGCCGGCCGGACACCATTACCGCCGAAAAGCTGGCCGTTCTGAAAAGCCACGGCGTCACGCGGGTCTCCGTCAATCCCCAGACGATGGAGGACAAGGTGCTCACTACCATCGGCCGCCGCCACACGGCAGCGGAGACCCGGGCGGCTATGGAGCTGGTTTCCGCCTACCACTTCCCCCATGTGAACATGGACCTCATTGCGGGGCTGCCGGAGGATACGCCGGAGGGCTTCCGGCGTTCGCTGGATGAATGCCTTGCTATGGGGGCGGACAACATCACCGTTCACACGCTGGCGCTGAAAAAGGGCAGCCGGATTCTTACAGAGGGGCTGTCCATCCCGGACGGTGACGCCGTGCAGGCCATGCTGGACTATGCCGCCCCGGCGCTGCGGGCCGCGGGCTTTGCCCCCTACTATCTCTACCGGCAGAAATATATGTCCGGCAGCTTTGAGAACGTGGGCTGGAGCCGTCCCGGCGGCGAATGCTGGTACAATGTGGATATCATGTCCGAGCTGTGCTCCATTTTGTCCTTCGGGGCCGGCGGCTCTACAAAAATGGTGGAGCCGGGGACGAACCACATTGAGAGGGCCTTTAATCTGAAGTACCCCAAGGAATACACGGAGCGGCCGGAGAAGGCGCTGCAAAATCAGGCCGCCTTTGCCAAATTTTATGCCGACTATGTGAAAGACGCCTGAGGGCGGGGAGGTTTTTATGGAACAGCGCGGTGAAAGCTGGAGGGAAACGGCCCGCAGTGTGGCCGAGGTCATGGGACTGGGCGCCAAGCGCCTGACGGACGCCGCACGGCGTCAGATAGAGCTCAGCGACCTCCGGGCGGGCATCAACGCCGCTTTGCGGGAGCTGGGCGAGCTGCTGTACGCCACCCATACCGGCACGCCTACGGACTCCGAGGCGCTGCTGGCGAAGATGGAGGAGATCGACCGCCTGAAGGCGCGGGTCCGGGAGCTGGAGGGCGACCCGGTGGTGCATCTGCTCTGTCCCCGCTGCGGCCGGGAGGTGCGGCCCGACGATGTATACTGCCGGGACTGCGGTGAAAAGCTGTAAAAGACCTACAGCGGTTTCGGGTATGTTCCGCCTCTGACGAACATACCTAATAAAGAAAGCGGCGCGCTGCGCGCCGCGTATGTGATTTGCGAATCAATCTGAAAAGCCGAGGTATTAGCATGGCAACTCCTGCAAAAAAGCAATCCTTTTTGGGCGGTGCCGCCATTTTGGCGGCGGCGGTGGTGGTGGTGAAGATCATCGGCGCCGTTTACAAGCTGCCGCTGAACAATATTTTGGGCGGTGCGGGCAAAACGTATTTTGATACCGCCTACCGCATTTACAATTTTCTTCTGACCTTCTCCACGGCGGGTCTGCCGCTGGCCATCTCCCGGATGACCAGTCAGGCCCACGCGCAGGGCCTGGAAAATGAAAAGCGGAAAATTTTCCGCACGGCTATCTGGCTGTTTTTCGGTTTGGGGCTGGTGTGCTCCGTGCTGATGTTCACGCAGGCGGACGGTCTTGCCCGCTTTTTGAATAACTCTCTGGCAGCTCCCGCTGTCCGGGCATTGGCTCCCGCCGTATTCTGCGTGTGCCTGCTGGCCTGTATGCGGGGCTACACGCAGGGGCAGGGCAATATGGCCCCCACAGCGGTCTCTCAGGTTTTGGAGGCGCTGCTGAAGCTGGGAATCGGACTGCCGCTGGCGTGGTATGCGCTCCATATCGGCCTTTCCGATGAGCTGGGCGCCGCTGGCGCCATTGTGGGTGTCACGGCGGGCACGGTGGTTTCCATGCTGTTTTTGTGCGTTTATCTTGCCACCCACCGGAACCGGCAGGAGGCGCTGGATACCCCGTCCTCCAGCGGCACCATCATCAAGAGCATTCTGCTCATTGGCGTTCCCATCACCCTCAGCAACTCCGCCATGAGCATCATCAATATCATCGACACCAAAATCGTTATGGGTCGCCTGCAAAGCGCACTGGGACTTTCCGAAACGGCGGCGGCAGTGCTGAACGGACAGTACAGCATGGCCATGGATATGCCGAACATGGTGGCCTCGTTCGTCTATCCCGTCACCATGAGCCTCATCCCCTTTGCGGCGGCGGCGTTGGCTCGGCAGGACCACGGCGAGGCGGATCGTATCATTTCCTCCGCCTTCCGGCTCATTGCCATTCTGGCGCTGCCGGCAGGCGTGGGCCTCTCTGTGCTCTCTACGCCCATTGAGCTTTTGGTGCTGCCCATGCAGCGGGAGGACGCGCTGGCGGCAGGCCCTCATCTGCAGATTTTAGGCATCGCACTGATCTTCATTTGTCTCATGATTCTCACCAACGCCATTTTGCAGACCTACGGCAAGGAGCAGCTTCCCATTTTCACCGTCATCGCCGGCGGCGTGGTGAAGGTGGTCATGAATTACATTTTGGTGGGCAATCCGAACATCAACATTCACGGCGCGCCCATTTCTACGCTGTGCTGCTATCTGACCATCTGCGGCTTGAATTTGTTCTTCGTGTGGAAGTATTCCCCGGAGAAGCCCCTGTACATCCAACTATTCGCAAAGCCGGTGCTGGCCTCTGTCCTGATGGGCGGCGCCGCGTGGGCAGTGTACGGTCTGGTGTATCGCCTTCTCAGCGGCCACTCCGCTTACGGCGCCAACGCGCTGGCAACGCTGGTCGGCATTCTGGCCGGTGTGGTGGTGTACGGCGTATTGGTGGTGGCGCTGCGAATCCTGCGGGCAGAGGATGTAAAAGCTCTGCCGAAGGGAGACAAAATCACCAAACTTTTGCGCCTGAAGTGAACAATTCATAAAAAAACCAGCATTATCAAGGGTTACAGGCGAAAATAGCTTGCAAAGGTAGTGGAGATATGGTAAATTTTCAAAGGAAAGAGCGCTATGACTGGGAGGACCTGCTGACCATCATGCGAATCCTTCGGGCGCCGGGCGGCTGCCCGTGGGACCGGGAGCAGACCCACCAGTCCATCCGCCGGAACTTCTTAGAGGAGACCTACGAGGCGCTGGACGCCATTGACCGCGACAGCGCGCCCGATATGCAGGAGGAGTTGGGAGACGTTCTGCTTCAGGTGGTGTTCCATGCCGCCATGGAGGAGGAGCGTGGCCGCTTTACCCCGGACGATGTAGTGGACGGTGTCGCGCAGAAGCTGGTTTTCCGCCACGCTCATGTGTTCGGCTCCGCACAGGCTGCCGCTGACAGCGCCGAGGCGCTGGAGGACTGGGAGGCGCAGAAAAAGCAGGAAAAGGGCTATACCTCCCCGGCAGACGCCGTTGAGGCCGTGCCCCATACGCTGCCGGCGCTTTGGCGGGCAGAAAAAATCGTTTCCCGCTCCGTGAAGACCGGGTTCAACTGGAGCTCCGTGACCGGGGCGCTGGAGAAGCTGGACGAGGAATGCGGTGAGTTGCGGCAGGCGGTAGAGACCGGCGGAGCCGTGGACGCGCCCCACGGCGTCCGTGAGGAGCTGGGGGACGCGCTGTTTGCCCTCTGCAAAATCGCTCAGATGTCCGGTGTGGACCCGGAGGACGCGCTGCACCGTGCCTGTGACAAGTATCAGTCCCGCTTCCGCACTGTGGCGGATACGGCGGACAAGCCCCTTTTGGACTATACGGAGGCGGAGCTCGTCGCTCTGTGGGAGCAGGCAAAAAAATGAATCTTCACCGCCGCACAGGCGGTAAGAGATAAAAGGGATTTCACATTTTACAGGAGGAATATGATAATGAACAAGGCTGAACTGATCGCTGCCGTGGCAGCCGCCGCTGAGATTTCCAAGAAGGACGCCGAGATCGCCGTTACCGCGACTCTGGACACCATTACCGCCGCTCTGAAGGAGGGCGACAAGGTGCAGCTGGTGGGCTTTGGCTCCTTCGAGGTCAAGAGCCGCGCTGCCCGTACCGGCCGCAACCCCCGGACGAAGGAAGTTGTGGAGATTCCCGCTTCCAAGGTGCCTGTGTTCAAGGCCGGCAAGGCCCTGAAGGACGCTGTGGCGAAGTAAGTATGAACCAAGGAGGGGGCTATGCCCCCTCTTTTTGCATTTTTGGAGGAAACACAATGCGTTTGGACAAATATCTCAAGGTCTCCCGCCTCATCAAGCGGCGGACCGTGGCCAACGAAGCCTGCGACAACGGACTGGTCACTGTCAACGATAAGCCCGCCCGGGCCTCCTACGAGGTGAAGGAGGGCGATAAAATTTCCCTGCGCTTCGGTGCCCGGACCATTACGGTGGAGGTGGTCTCCGTGCAGGAGACTGTGCGCCAGAGCGAGGCCGCCGCCATGTACCGGCAGGTGTAGTTCTATCCATAGTCCTGTCCGCATAGCCTTGTGACAGGGAGGGGATGGTATGGCCGCTGAATTCAATATTCCCGCTGAGGCCCACCGGCTGGAGCTGACGGGCCGGGAGCATCTGACGGTTTCCGGCGTGGAGGATGTGGAGCGCTTTGACGAGACCGGCGTGGTTATGAGCACCGCTGCCGGAATGCTGGTTGTGACCGGGGAGGACCTGCACATCGGCAAGCTATCCTTAGAGGGCGGCGAACTGTTTGTGGACGGACGCATCGACTCCATCGCCTACGAGGATGCGCCGAACCGTCAGGGGGGCTTTTTCAGCCGCCTGTTCGGCTGAGCCATGGAAATTCAGATCACGGAGCAGCTCCGCAGCTTTCTTCTGGCAATTCTGCTGGGAATGGCCGTGGGCGTGGTGTATGACCTAATGCGGGCGGTGCGGCTGCGGCATCCCCGGCTGACCGCTGTGCTGGACCTTGGCTGCTGCCTGTTTGCCGCTGGGGGACTGTTTCTCTTTCTCATGCGGCAGACGGACGGACAGCTCCGGGGCTATATCCTTCTGGGCGCCGTAGGCGGCGCTGTTTCCTATTTCAGCGCCGCCTCTGCCGCGCTCCGTCCCGTGTGGGACTTCTGGCTGGACCGGGCCGGAGAGCTGTACCGGCTGCTGAGCCTGCCGGTGCGGTGGGGGATGAGGGGCTGCAAAAAAATTGCTGAAGCGGCAAAAAACCTCTTTTATTTTTGGAAGAAATACGTTACAATATTATGGATTCATCGGGATAGGGTATCCCGGCGCAAAGGAGGCGGGCCTCATGGCAAAAAAAGCGGCCGGGGCCGCAAAAAAAAGAAGCGGCAGTCTGTCGGTACATCTGGTGCTTCTGCTGGTGCTGGCGGTGTTGGGCTGGCGGCTGTACGTGCAGCAGGGCGAAAACGAGAAGGCCCGGGCGGAGCATGACGCCTACGCGCAGCAGGTGGAGACGCTGAAGCAGGACAATGAGGCGCTGCGCGCCGATATTGCCGAGGGCGCCACCGACGAGAAAATGGAGGAGCTGGCCCGGAACGAGTTGGGCTGGACGGACAGCAACGAATACGTCTTCTACGATAAATCCAACTGAGCATTTCCGGCAGAGCCGGTGCAGATATTGAAATCAAAAAGGAGTTATACAGCATTTATGGAACTTGAGGTCGGAACGATTTTAGAGGGCAAGGTCACCAGCATCACAAAATTCGGCGCCTTCGTAGCCTTGGAGGGCGGCAGGTCCGGCCTTGTACATATCTCCGAGATCGCCAACACCTATGTCAATGATGTCCACGATTTTCTTCAGGAGGGGCAGACGGTCAAGGTCAAGCTGCTGGCCATCAAAGACGGAAAGCTGGACCTTTCCATTAAAAAGGCGCTTCCCGCGCCGGAGCGGCCCGCGCAGCGGTCCTTCCAGCCCCGGACATCTCCCCGCCCTGCCGCGCCCCAGCATCGTGCACCCGTGCAGGCAGCGGATACCACGCCCTCCGGCGATTTGGACTTTGAGGATAAGCTCAAGCAGTTTTTGTCCTCCTCCGAGCGGAAGATGGCGGACCTGAACCGGAATATCTCCGGCAAGCAGGGCGGGCGCAGAAGACGCTGAGTCCGTTGCCGGAAGTGAAACGGAGCATAGACAGGCGGCACACGAAACCGTGTGCCGCCTGTTTTTGGGCATTGAGGGACGTTGCTTTTGAAGCGGCCCGGGTAGGCGGAATATTTGGAGAGCCGCCAAGACTGCGGCGGGCAGCTCTGCCGTTATGAGACCTTGATGAAGAAGGCCAACTCCTGCCAATTTGGAAATTTTTGTGAATTTACACAGATTGCTATGGAAATCCGAAACGGTGCATGGTATAATTACCACAAAGAGAGGGCCATACCCCTCTTTCACGAAAGGAGCGAGCCTTATGAAGTATACCTACACCTGCAAGAAGATCCCCCTGAGCGATTCCATTAAGACCTATGCCGAAAAGCGGCTGGAAAAGCTGGAAAAGTATTTTCATCGGGAGGATACCTCTGCCTTCGTGACCTTTAACGTAGAAAAGGACAAGCTGTGCACTGCGGAGATCACCATCCGGGATGGGTCCACCATCCTGCGGGCGCAGACCACGGAGCCTGACGGGGATATGCGGGGCGCTATTGATGCCGCCGTGAGCTATATTGAGCGCCAGATTTTGAAGAACAAGACCCGCCTTTCCAAGCGGCTGCGGACAGAGGGCCTGCCCGCTGAGTCGGCGGACGATTTCTCCGTGGCGGAGGAGGCGGAATTCCGCATCGTGCGGACGAAGCGCTTTTCCGTAAAGCCCATGAGTCCGGAGGAGGCCATTTTGCAGATGAATCTGCTGGACCATGACTTCTATGTGTTCCGCAACAGCGATGATGACAGCATTTCCATTGTGTACCACCGCAAAAAGGGCGGCTACGGCCTGATCGTCACGGATGACGAAGAATAAGGAATGATGAGCGGGGCGCCGAAAGCGCCCCGCTCCATGTGTCAAGACAGCATTTGGAGCGAAAAAAGATATGAAAAAATCCGGGGCTGAGGTGTACACCTCAGCCCCGGATTTATCATAGGATGCTTTATTCCTGATGGTCTACATGGTACATGTGGGCCATGAGGTCCAGTAGCTTGCTGGTGTAGCCCCATTCGTTAGATTGTCCCCATCAGTAGAATTCCCCATCAAACGCTTGAAAATACATCGTTTTCGATATGATAGCCTTACATTTTTTGCTTTAGTTTATTATCAGGGTTCTTAACAGATTTTACCCTGCTTTCTAAAGTTTATTATATGCCGTTTTTATAGAGTTCGCAATAGTTTTTCCTGATTTGTCTACTAAGTTATCCACCAATGTTTGCATTTTTGTTACATTTGCTCACTAAATTATTCTACATCCGCTTTATGAATTTCTACCCACAAATCACTAGATAGTTTATTCGCGATGTCTGCTGCCAATGTCTTTGCGATTGCAGTGCCTGCACCATTTGGGACTTCTTTTACTCCAAACTTGTATATATCATAATCTGCGTTGTAAAAACAACAACGCGTTTTCTTATATGCGTAATCAAAAAACAATTCATGTCCGCATTCATATTTGTGTTTTTCTTTCTCAGAGGCCCTTTCATATTTTGCTGATGCTGTAAATATCCCGGCACAAATATCTGCGATCTGCAACCCAGGGCATTGGTTTGAAAAATCAATATACATTCCTTTTTTGATATTTGTGTATTGCACATAATCCCCAGCTAAAGTCATATCATAAATGGCTTCTTTGAGGACCTTTGTTTTATCGTTAAGGTCATCAGCAACAACAATTGCAAATCCATCGTGCTCAGAAACCGTTGATTGTACTCGCTGATATGCATTTTGAAGGTGCATCTTAAGTAATGCAGTTTCGTTTACTTGTCGTATCTCGTTGTTATCAGTAAGCGTATAATATACCATTGCAGATTTTAAGGTTATTAGTAGACCTAACACTTGGACATAGTAATCCTTTAATTGTGCTGCTGTTAATCTGTGGGGAATCTTGCCATAGTTTCCTTTCAAAGCACTCCCAAAGTGTGACCACTTTATCTCTGTATCTGGTTGCAAGCCAAAAGAGACTTTAATTTTATCCATTTCATTTTGTAAGACTAAATAGTCAGAAACTGACATAATTGCTGTTGCGCGCACGTAAAAGGGATGCGTTTTATTAAACTTTTCTGTGCGGATTTTCTGGTAACTTCCGCATTCATCAGTAAATGCAAAATAAGCCTCCATCATTTCTCCTTTGTCATTCCAACTAACTTATAAAAGCTTGTTCGCTTTAGTTCAGTTTGTTCCATGGCAGTCTTTGCGGTTATCTCCCCGGCTTTCCAAGAAGTGTAGACGCTGTTCCAGTTCTCAGGAAAAACAAGAGCGGGACGCCCTAATTTTTTACCGTTCTGCTTTGCTGCTTCAATGCCCTCCGCTTGCCGCTTGCGAATGGTTTCGCGCTCCTGCTCTGCAATCGTTCCCAGCACTTCAATGAGGATATTGTTGACCATTTCAAATACCCATTCTTGACCTTCAGGTAATTCCATCATCGTTGTTGGGAGGTCAATGACTTTCAGCCGAATACCGTTGTCTTTGAAGTATTGCAGTTCGTTTTTAATATCGCATTTGTTCCGGCTTAAACGGTCAAGGGATTTCACAACAAGAGTATCACCCCGCCGCAACATGGCGTTTTTCAAGGCTGCGTAACCCGCTCGATTCAAGTCCTTGCCGCTTTCCTTATCGGTAATGATTTCCCGCTCCTGTGCTCCAAGAGCCTTAAAAGCTGCGATTTGACGGTCAAGGTTTTGCTCTTTACTTGATACTCTGGCGTAGTAGTAAGTGCGGTTATCCATGACATATCCCCCTTTGCTCGGTCTACTCGTATTCTATTACATGCATTCGTAAAAGTCAATATATTTGCGAACATATTTGTGAATCTGATTTCATGTTTTACGAACAGCGAATGATGGCCGTTTAGAAGTGTCCATAAAGGTACACTTTTGCGAACGCCTAAGGGGAGAGCACAGGTCATAGATATGTATATTCCCTCTTGACTTCAGTAACTTATATAGGAAAAAACGCCCCAGAATCGCTCGGAGCTCGTGAGGAGGATAAATTATACCTCCCCGGCTCCAAGGCACTTTCTGGGGCGTTATGTAAAGCAAATATTAGGAGTATGTTATTTTTCTACTTTGTAGTAACCATCAGCATAGAGTTTTCCGTTATATACAAAGAATCTGTCCGTACATCCAGAGTCGCTCTCCAAGGTAATTAAGTTTCCATCTCGTGTATATCTTCCTTTAGCTGGAACCATAAGAGTCTGTGTATGTTCAAATGTACCATCTTTATGAAACGTATATTTAACATCGTCACTTAATGAATCGCTTCTTGTAAATGTTGCATCAAATTGTTCTCCATCGGGGGCTGGTTCGTTAAATACACTCTTTAAATCAATTAAGTAGTGATAATCGTCAGTAATGTTATAGGTAGTTCCATCATAATATTCGGTAAAATCCTTTCCTGCGGAAGTGTATAGTTCTGCAATGTAATCATCCACTAATGTGACTTGTTCATCAGCTACTATCCATTTCCCGGTTAATATTATTGGATCATCTGGGTCTAATTCTTCTTCATACGTCCCCATATTTTCATTTTTAGAGTCCGGAATAAATGTATATGCAGTGTAGCCCCTAAAAGAATTATACTTCCCGGAAAGCGTATCTATCATTAACCCTTTTCTCGCTATAAAGATGGCACTAACCGCAATTATAATAATTAAAACGATAGAACTACATATAACTATCCATCTCATAGGCTTCTTAGCCTGCACACGAGTTTCTGCACATATTGTAAGGTTACGGTCGATCCTTGCACCGCAATTCATGCAAAATTCAAATTCATCACTAATTACTTTGCCACATTTTGGACAATATTTCATATACTCACTTCCTTAATTAACTTCCTTAATGTAGAGCTTTATTTTGCTATATTTTGAGTTGTTTTTATGCATAGTAGAGAACTCCTTCGACTCTCCCGATCCCAAATCACTTCCATTTGTATAAGAAGAATCAACTACGTTACCCTGATTATCTAAAAATTTGATTCCAATTTCATAATAACGAATTTCTTTATTGCTACTATTTTTGACACTTCCTTCAATGTAAATATAGTTTCCTTTAACATAATGCTGCCAACCGGGAACGATTTCTATATCCGCCGTTGTGGGCGTTGTCCTGTACTCCTCGATGGCCCGTGCGTATTGCCCTTCTTTGATAGCATCTTGCTGTCTCTTTAATAGCATTTGCTCATGGAGAGTTAGAAAAGCAACTATAATCAGTACAAGTCCAATTAAATAGACAATCGTCTTTTTTGAACTATTGGCTCCGTTCTTTTTGCCTAAAAGTCGACCACACTCAGGGCAAAACTCATATTCCTCACTGTAGTCTTTTAAGCAGTTATTACAGTGTTTCATATAAATTATCCTTTTATTCCCAAATAAGCTAAAACAGAGGCAAAGAAAATACCAGTAGCACGAACAATAGTTGCATATCCCGTATAAACCAATCCAGAATATTGATAATATGCTTCCTCCAATGTTTTTCCCCCAACAGACTCGATACTGCTAATGTTCAAACCACCGGAAGCAATACAGTGTGCACTATATAGAGACATTATGAGAACTATCCCCGCAAGGATAAAAAAGATTGTTCTGATAGCCGAATTGTGTTGAACGGTTGTTTTGCTTGGAGATTCTGCAACTGCATCTTTGCCTTTAATAATCTGCGGAGTAATTTCATAGCCTTCTGGTAGTTCATATCCACAATTCTGACAACACTTCTCATTCTCTGCAAACTGACTTCCACATTTAGGGCAAAACATAACTTCCCTCCTCATTAATTAGTACAACACTATGGTCAATTGTGGATCATAACTTTTTCCCTCAGAAGAATACAGGCACTCATAAGTATATCTGCATTTCTCCTCACAGCTACAGCCATAACTAAACATAGTTCCCCGTTTCCCACATTTACCCATAGGCTGAGTTACTATCTTGCTTGAAAAAATTGTTACTACACTTTTTAGTATCGGGCAATATCTTAGATCTTCCATAGGCCACCTCACAACATATTCGTTTTAATTCGCTATTTTCTATTGTTACCTCTCGCTATATATCCATACGGATATCATACGTTCATTTTGGCATATACTACGGCTATTGTCAAGATATCCATTCGGATATTGAGAGGTGCATGAATGGCTTGTTATAGAAGAATACGGGAATTACGCGAAGATCACGATTTAACCCAGCGGCAAGTTGCCGTTATGTTAAAAATGCCGCAGCCACAATATTTTCGATATGAACAGGGCTACCGGGATATCCCTACGGATATTTTAATTGCTTTGGCCGACTACTACAAAACATCAACAGACTATATTTTAGGGCGGACAAATAATCCGGCCCCATATAAAAAATAAGAGAATCCGCAGAGAGGAATTAACCTCCCTGCGGATTTTTACTAGTCTACATTTTGTAGCTTTTTTAATTGAAAACAGGTGCCTTTTCGCTTTTTAGGCACATAAGCAAGTTCATAACCGAACTTATTCAAAAACCGATTGCATTGATTAACAGGAATCTTTATATCCAATGCTCCATAATCAAATGGCCAACTAGATAAGGCGTCATTAAGTGCTGCAAGGAACTCTTGTTTTTCGCTCTTAGAGAGCATTTTCCCACAATAAGCACTATTTTCTAGAAATTCTCTAACATTACTTTTGAGATTTTCATCATCCCCTTGTAATCTTGTTTTTGTTGGATACCAACACGAAACTTTTGAATAAGGGAACCATTGCTCAAAACATCTGAAGCCTCTTCCTTTTGAAATTCCAGAATCGTCATTTTCTACTATGGGAGGCCAATCCCATTCTTCAATACATTTTTTCAAAAATCTCGCATCCGCTCTAGCCTGCTCAATTCCAAGTTCGCGTCCCAAATAATAGAAAAAGTTCTTTTTGAAGTAGCTATACCGTATGTTGTCGAACTTTTTTTCTATATCCTGTATTCCTTTAGATAAATCAGTAATGCAAGCAATTTCCCAAAAATCTCTGACACCATCTAAGCAGCAATAATCCAATAACATGGATGTTTCTGTAATTCTCGACGAATGTTGTCTTGCGTCATAGATTATCGCCAAAATGTCTACTCCTTTCCGAACACGTCCGGCCATTTGAATCAATGATGACCGTTCAGAACTTTCTGAAAACATGATATTTATGTCATCATCCTCAATATTAACTCCTTCTTTATTTTGGCTTGTGGTTAAAAATATTTTAATTTCTTGTGGTATTTTCTTTTCATTAAGCAATGCTTGACGTATGACCTCCTTCTTTTCAAGCAAGGAGGCCGGAAAGTTTCGTGGGCTGGGGTCGGAATATGCTATTCCAATGCAAGTTTCATCTATTCCTTGTTTGATAAGCGCAGTTACTAACTCTGTCATTCGCGTAATACTATTTGCAAAATAAACCATTCGACTTCCCGCTCTTATCTCATCTGCAATGTTTTCATCAATCCAAGTCGATGGCCATAGATACACATTTTTAGGGTCGACATGATTACATTCAGCATATAAATTCAGGTAATTAAAATTAGGGCTTTGTTTTGTTTTTTCCGAAAACATTTCCTCAATAGGTTCAGGTGTTCCGGTCATAAGTATTATTTTGCAATGCTTATCATGCCTGTATACCCAATTCAAGAAATCCATAACGTAGAATGGGGAGTCTGTAAAAGTCGCGTCAGTAACCAAAGAATGTGCTTCGTCAAGTATTATTAGGTCAAAATACTTCCATATATGAGTTTTTTCATTATTGGGGTCATACTTTTCTTTCACAAATTTTTCAAGCCCAGCATTAGTTACAACTACCTTTTTTTGACTCTTTATTCCTATTCCTTGGCAACTCAATCTTTCGGAGTTTATCCATCTATCCCCATCAATCTCATTTGCTTGTGCTTGCGCTGTTGCTTTACGAGATGTAATCAATAGTATGCTTTTACCTTGTTGCTCAACAAGATCTGTTACCCAGTGGTTTTTTCCTGCGCCTACTCCGGCATAGATTTCAATAAGACTATATGGCTCGATATCTCGTTCATAGTCGATCACTTCAGAAAGATACTTCTTGCCCATAACAAATACTCCTAACATTGGTATTTGGGGGGATTTTACATTTTTCCCTTATAAAGAATGCGAAACTCCCCCCCTTTCTTTGAGGGATAAAATGGAGCTTTTATGCCGCGAAAGTCATCTTGGCATGAACGGGCGGTGTGTTAGGCTCTGCCTGCCATGCAGCCCATCAGGCCGCAGGCCGTTGTGGGGTGCGGCGGCTGCCTAAAAACACACTGCCCAAAGCGTCATGTCAAGATGAACCGTGGAATAAATGCGGAATGGTGCTTATATAGTCCTTTACATATTTTTATATATCAATTATACAATACTTTCCCGGGGATGCAAGTTGCTTAAATCCAATTTAACTTGCAAATAGAACTGTTTTTATAGAAAAGTGATTGTTTTCCAGATATAAATTACAGTAGATTTCTATAGAGTATTATGAATTTACAGGATGTTGCCTTGCTTCACATATTACGCGGCCCTTCGGCGTTTGTGCAACATAAGTCCTATTTATCCGCTCAGGTTCCATGCTCCAATATTACCCCCATCTCCCCACCTATAAAAAGGCAAGGCTTGCGCCCTGCCTTTAGCTAATCAGATGTTCATAAGCAGACTTGTGTGCTGTGCTTGATGCAGCACTTCTTCATCTCTCATGCCGTTCAAATAGGTCTGGGTAATAGATATATTCTCATGCCCCAGCAAGCGGGACAGGGAGTAAATATCCAAGCCTGCCTTTAGTTGGAACTGTGCATATGTATGACGGAAAGTATGAGCGGATACCCGCACATCTGGTGAAATATTACAAGCCGCTCCTGCATTTTTTATGACTCTATCTATCATGGAACTATTCAATGGTTTACCATTCCGACTTAGGAAAATGTTATTCGGTACAATTTGATATGCAAAATAAGACTTCCGTACAGTCAGAAATTTCAGCAGCCATTTGCTCAACGTAGGAGATTTGGGTACAACGCGTTCTTTGTTGCCTTTGCCGCGAATTAAAATATAATCATACTTTAACTGTTCCACGGTCAGTCCTATCAATTCACTCATACGGATGCCTGTATCGATCAAAAGCAAGAGCATGACTCGGTTTCGCAGTTGCAAATATGTGTAGCCTTGGTAGTAATTAGATAGCCGTTTGAGTTCCGCCTCTGAGAATGTGCGGATAAGAACTTTAGGCTTTTTCATATTGGAGATTTTCTCTGTCACTAAGGTATCGGTGTATCCTTCTGCATGGGCATATTTGAAGAACACCTTGAACGCTTTCAGTAGGTCATTGATATAGTTCACTTTATGCGAGACTTTCATTTTTACAAGAAAAGTTTTGATATGCTCCGGCTTGACATCTTCAATATGGGTCACTTGGTATTCAGCGGCAAGGTAATTCAAAAGATATTCAATTTGTTTACGATAATTTTTCGTGGTTTTAGGCGATAGATTCCGGCTCTGGCAATGGAACACAAACTCATCCTTCACAGTAGACAACAACATAAAAAACACTCCTTTTCCGGCTATACAATACCGAAAAAAGAGTGTTTTCACTGCTTGTGGGGAATTCACCTGATGGAACAACGAAAAAATTCGCTATTCCACTTGGCACAGTCTTTTCCATCCACACACTTTTCTTGAGTAAAGAAGCAGCAAGAAAAAGTTGCGAAATAGATGGCTTTTCCCGTATTTACTGGTGGTCCACCTCATACATGTGGGCCATCAGGTCCAGCAGCTTGCTGGTGTAGCCCCATTCGTTATCGTACCATGCGATGAGCTTGACAAAATCGTTGTCCAGCATGATACCGGCGGTCTCATCGAAGATGCAGGTCTCGGAAAAGCCGGTGAGGTCGGAGGAGACTACCTGATCCGTGGTGCAGGTGATGATGCCCTTCATGCTGTTTTTAGAGGCATTCCGCATGGCCACGCACACATCGTGGTAACTGGCGGGGTGGATGAGGCGGGCGGTGAGGTCCACCACGGAAACGTCATTGGTGGGGACCCGGAAGCTCATGCCGGTCATGCGGCCCTTCAGCTCCGGGATGACCTGACCGACAGCCTTGGCGGCACCGGTGGTGGAGGGGATGATGTTGCCCAGCACGCTGCGGCCTGTTCGCCAGTCCCGGCCCGCGCGGGCGTCCACAGCCTTCTGCTTGGCCGTTGCGGAGTGGATAGTGCTCATCAAAGCCTGCCTGATGCCGAAGGTATCGTTGATGACCTTGGTCATGGGGGCCAGACAGTTTGTGGTGCAGGAGGCGTTGGAGACCACATCCATATCCGGCGTATAGTTCTTGTGGTTGACGCCCATGACGAAGGTGGGCATGATGTCATCCTTGGAAGGGGCTGAGATGATGACCTTTTTCGCGCCGTTTTGCAGATGGGCGCTGGCCTTTTCCACGGTGTTGAACACGCCGGTGGATTCGATGATATACTCCGCGCCGCAGTCATCCCACGGAATCCGGGAGGCGTCATCCTCGCTGTAGACCCTGATTTTCTTGCCGTTGATGATGAGGTGGCGGTCATCATGCTCCACGCTGTCCCGGAACGTGCGGAACACGGAATCATATTTCACCTGATAGACCATGTAATCCAAGTCCGCGTGCCGCAGATTGATGCCGCAGATCTGATAGGTGCTGCTGCCCCGCTCCACCATGATACGCAGCGCCACGCGGCCGATGCGGCCGAAGCCGTTGATGCCTACTTTGATCGCCATAATCGTTCCTCCTGCCCGTTGGGCTATATTATGTGAATCCATTATAGCCTGATTTTCCGCAAGGTGAAATGGGAAATTCGTAAAATTACGTTGAAATTTTCGCAGACTCCTTGGCCCCTTTGCATAGCATATCGTTTACGCCTGTGGACAGGGAAATGCAGAATCAGGAAACGCGGTGTTATATGCTTTCCACCGCAGAGCCTATAGATTTGTAATTTTTTTACAAAACCTTGCTTTTTTCGATGGGATTTGTTATGCTGACCGTAAGCTAAAGTTTACCATGGGTAATTTCGCTTAGAACGCTTATGCTACTGAAAATAAAAGCGAACTGCTTTGGAAAGGGGACGAGGCTATGGAGGAACAGCCCACCGATCTGGCGGCGCTGCTGCCGGGCATTGCCGGGCAGATGCGCGGCCTGCTGAGCAATCTGTATCTGGCGGCGGCACAGGCCATTCCGGCGGAGCGCCGGGAGCAGGACGCTGTGCTGGATTCCAAGGCCGCCGTACTGGAGCAGAGCTTTTACCGTTTGCTGCGGATGGTGAACGGTATATCTGCAACGGAATATCTTTCGGAAAAGAGCACCCTGTCCCTGCGGGACACGGACATCGTGCAGTTAGTGAGCGCGGTGTGCGAGGCGTCCGGCGATTTGGCGGAGATGCTGGGGATTCGGCTGCGCTTTGTCTGCGCCATGGAGCGGTGCATCTGCGCCGCAGATGCCGCCGCTCTGGAACAGGCGCTCTATCAGCTTTTATCCAACGCGCTGAAGTATACGCCGAAAAATGGAACGGTGACGGTGGAGCTGAAAAGGAGCGGGAAGCAGTTACTGCTCTCTGTGGCGGACACCGGCTGCGGTATCCCATCGGAGCAGATGGGGCATTTGTTTGACCGCTGCCTCCGTCCCGCCGCGCCTGCCGGACCGGGGCACGGTCTGGGACTGGGACTGCTGCTGTGCCGGAGCATCGCGCAAAAGCACGGCGGCGGGTTGCTGGCAGAATCCGTCCCCGGAAAGGGGAGCCGGTTTACGCTGTCCCTGCCGGAGCGTATTTCCGGCAATCGGGTCTCCGATGTCCCCACGGCATACAACAGTGGATTTAACCGTACACTGCTGGGACTGGCGGACGCGCTGCCGGCGGCCGCCTATACGGTTCGCAATCTGGATTGAGCTTGATCGGGAAGCGGCGCGACCGCTTCCTTTTTCATCCATAACCATAAAGAGGAAAGCGTATGACAAAGGTTTTTTTGGGAATGAGCGGCGGCGTGGACAGCTCGACTGCCGCGGTTTTGCTGCGGGAGCAGGGCTATACGGTACACGGGCTGCACCTATCGCTGCTGCGGGGGCTTCCGTTGTCCACAGAGCACCCGGTGGAGGACGGCGCGGCGGCTGCCGCAGCGGCGGCGCAGTTAGGGATTCCGTTTCATGACGCCGACCTTTCCGGGCAATTTCGGGAGGCGGTCATTTCGTATTTCGTTCGCACGTATCAGGAGGGCCAGACGCCGAATCCCTGTGTGGTCTGCAATCGCCGCATCAAGTTCGGTGCCATGTGGGATACGGCTCGTGCCATGGGCGCGGACTGCCTCGCCACCGGGCATTATGCTAAGATCGGACGGGACCGTGCTACCGGCCGGTACGTGCTGCGGCGGGGGGCCGACCGGGCCAAGGACCAGAGCTACTTTCTCTGCCGGCTGACACAGGAGCAGCTTTCCCGGACGCTTTTCCCCTTGGGAACGCTGACAAAGCCGGAGGTGCGCTGCTTGGCGGAGGCGCACGGTCTTGTCAGTGCCCATAAGCGGGACAGTCAGGATATCTGCTTTATCCCGGACGGAGATTATGCCGGATTCATTGACCGCTGCGTGGGGGAGGCGTCCCCCACCGGACCGTTTTTAGATGAGGCGGGCCGCGTGCTGGGGCAGCATAAGGGCTTTGTCCGCTATACAAAGGGGCAGCATAAGGGACTGGGCCTTGCCATTGAGCCGCCGCTGTATGTCACAAAAAAGGATTCGGCGACCCACGCCATTTACGTAGGCCCCAGCGGGGCGCTGTTTACAACGGAGCTGACCGCCGGGGAGTGGAACGGCATCGCCCTTGCGGAGTTGACCGCGCCGGTGACGGTCAGCGTAAAGACCCGGTACAGCCAGCGGGAGGCGGAGGCCACGGCGGAGCCGCTGCTTGGCGGGCGGTTCCGTCTGCGCTTCCGGGAGCCGCAGCGGGCGGTGACACCGGGGCAGTTCGCCGTTCTCTATGACGGGGAGGACGTTGTGGGCAGCGGCGTGATTTTGGAATGATTTTTCTTTCATGTTTGCGGACACTCCGGGCATACTATCCTCAGACCGAAAAAGGAGTGACGTATGATGAAAGGCTGTGCCGGATTTTGGGTCGGCATGAGCGCCGGTCTGCTGGCCGGCGCCGCGATGGGTATGATGTCGCCCTACGGACGGGACCCCATGAAAACACAGGTGGGGAAAAGCATCCACAAGCTGGGTGTCGCGGTGGATCATGCCGTGGACAACATCGTATCTGATCTGCGCTGAGCAAAGGCGGGAGCTGTAGATACAGCTCCCGCCTGAGACTGTCGATAAAGTGGTAAATCCTCCACAACGGTAAGGAAGGGTGTGCGCGGGAAACCCAAGAAGGGTGTCCTGCGCCATTG
>OGIE01001500.1_pt1 | contig 32425 bp, 20 predicted proteins | sample 1571581 | NCBI WGS metagenome assembly OGIE01 (sample SAMEA2582021, study PRJEB24529) | metagenome | biome: Human gut stool | place: China | collected 2011 | reverse complement strand
ATATGGATGAAGTCAAAGAATGGTATGATGGCTATCTATTTGGAAATACAGAAATTTATAATCCTTGGAGTACATTGATGTATGTTAAAAATAAAATACAGGATCAATCTTTTAAGCCTGTTTCTTTTTGGGCAAATACCAGTGGTAATGATCTTGTAGTCAATTATATCCAAAATGGAAGTGATGAACTTCATGAAGAATTTGAACAACTCATTCAAGGTCAATCTTTAGAAAAATACATCAAACCAGAACTTACTTATCGAGAAATGGATAATATCAATAATATCTATAGTTTTCTTTTACTTACAGGTTACTTAAGAGTTATTGAAGATTTAGGAGAAAACAAATATAAACTGGTTATTCCAAATAAAGAAGTCTATGAAATCTATAAACAATCTTTTATGAGTTATTTTGAAGATTATACTTTTGTAAGAAAAGAAGACCTTTATCAATGTCTTGTTAAAGAAGATGTAGATCAAGCTAATGAAATATTAGGAGATATCTTATCAAGAAGTATCAGTTACTTTGATAATCAAGAATCTTTCTATCATGGATTTTTAGTAGGACTCTTTAGTGGTAAGAAGATCAAATCAAATAGAGAAGCTATGCATGGAAGATTTGATTTATGTATTTTACCTAAACAAATCTTTCAAACAGCGCTTATCTTAGAATGTAAACATTCTAAGAGTGTTAAAGAACTCGTAAGTGACGCAAAAGAAGGAGCAAAGCAAATCATTGATAATAAATATGAAGATGAAATTATCAATGATGGTTATTTACATGTAAAAGGATACGGGATTTCTTTTTATAAAAAATATTGTTATATAGTAAAAGTGTAGCTATGAGCTTTGGAATTTTCCAAAGCTTTTTTCTTGACTTTTTTTCTTTATATGAATATTGTTAGTATGCTAATAGTTAGGATGCTAACATAGGAGGTATTATGAAGACACCATTTTATTTGATGTTGTTTAAAACACAACATGCTCAAAGTAAAAAGAATCGAGAAACGATGGATGAGTATCATCTATCACCAGGACAACCTAAGGTTTTGAGGTATTTAAATGCTCATCAAGACTGTAAATTAAAAAATATTGCGGATGAATGCGATATTGAAAGTGCTACTGTCAGTAAGATGATTGATAACTTAGAGAAAAAGGAAATGTTGACAAGAAAGATCAATCCTAAAAATAAAAGAGCTTATCAATTAAATATTACAGAATATGGAAAAGAGTCTTTAAAAAAATGGAATGCTCACTGTATTGAAATTGAAAATATTTCTTTGAAAGATTTTAGTGAGGAAGAAAAGGAACAATTTGAAGATTTTTTAAATCGTATGTATAAAAATCTGACAAATAAAGAATTATAGGGGGAGTTATTTTATGATTAAACGTTTAATACCATTTGCAAAAAAATATAAAAAAGCGTTTATTCTAGCGTTTTTATGTGTTGTAGGAGAAACGGTCTTTGAATTAGTGATACCAGTATTGATGGCTAATATTATTGATATTGGAGTAGCTCAAAAAGATCAACATTATATTATTATGCAAGGTGTTTTAATGGCAGTTTGCGCTTTAATTGCTTTAGTATTAGGAATACTTTATTCACGTTATGCGGCTGTTGCTGGTCAAGGGGTTGGTTTTGAAATAAGAAAAACTGAATTTGAAAAAGTACAAAACTTTTCTTTTTCAAATACAGATCATTTTTCAACCTCCTCTTTAATTACACGACTTACAAGTGATGTGACGATTATTCAAAATGCTATTTGTAATGGTTTTAGACCACTTGTAAGAGCACCATTTATGTTTTCAATGGCTTTATTTTTATCAATTAAGATGAATGCCAAACTTGCTTTGATTTTTATTGTCGTTGCACCTATTTTAGGAATTGGTTTATTTTTTATTGTTAAAACAGTCGGACCATTATTTCGCTTTATGCAAAGTAATGTCGATGAAGTCAATACAGTTGTTCAAGAAAACTTAATTGCGATTCGTACAGTAAAAGCTTATGTTAAAAGTGATTATGAAAACGAAAAGTTTGAAAAAATCAATCAAGAACTTAGAACTCATAGTGAAAAAGCTTTTCGTTATTCAGTACTCAACATGCCTTTATTTCAATATATGATGTATACCACAATCGTTTGTATTCTTTTCTTTGGAAGTCAAATGATCTTTGCAGGTGAAATGAAAGTTGGACAACTTACCGGATTTTTAAGTTATGTCTTACAAATTCTAAATGCATTAATGATGATTTCAAATGTTTTCTTAATGTTGACTCGTTCACTTGCAAGTTGTAAACGTATTGTAGATGTTTTAGATGAAGTGAATAATTTACATGATCCAATTGATCCAATTACAGAAATGAATCAAGGTGAAATTGAATTTAAAAATATTTCATTTAAATATAAAGAAAGTGCTCAAGAAAATGTTTTAAGTAATATTAATTTACATATTGAACCAGGTTCTACAGTTGGTATCTTAGGAGGAACAGGTTCTGCTAAAACAAGTTTAGTTCAATTGATTGATCGTCTTTATGATGTAAGTGAAGGAGAAATATTGATTGATGGACATAATGTCAAAGATTATTCGTTAGAGTATTTAAGAGATCAAGTAGGAATGGTTTTACAAAAAAATACTTTATTTTCTGGAACAGTGAAAGAAAATCTTTTATGGGGAAATAAAGAAGCAAGCGATGAAGAAATCAAATGGGCTTGTAAACAAGCTTGTGTGGATGAATTTATAGAAAACTTTCCAGAAGGTTATGGTACATATTTAAAACAAGGTGGTGTCAATGTTTCCGGGGGACAAAAACAACGTTTATGTATTGCTAGAGCATTATTGAAACATCCTAAAATTCTTATTTTAGATGATTCAACAAGTGCAGTTGATACAGCTGATACAGCGACAGAAGCAAGTATTAAAGAAGCTTTAGCTTCTTTAAAAGGAACAACAAAGATTATTATAGCTCAACGTATTTCTTCACTTCAACATGCTAATCAAATCATTATCTTAGATAATGGAAAAATTCATGCAATTGGAAATCATGAAGAGTTATTAAAGAATGATGAAATTTATCAAGAAATCTATGATTCTCAATTGAAAGGAGTTGATTTATAATGGCTAGACAACTTACAAATGCGAAACCAAAAAATATGAAAAAGACGCTTTCATCTTTTAAGAAATATATTGGTAATCATAAATACGCTTTTGTTTTTATTGGATTGCTTGTTATTCTTTCGACTTCGATTAGTTTATGGGGAACTTATCAAATTAAAACAGTCGTTAATCGTTATGTTTTAAAAAATGATTATCATGGACTCGTTTCATTTATTATTTTCATGGCAATTGTTTATTTTATAGGAGCTACTGCTACAGCTATTTATAAACAATTAATGGTACATACTGCTCAAAGTATTGTCCAAGAATTAAGAAATGATTTATTTGCGAAAATGCAAAAATTACCTATTTCTTATTTTGATGGACACCCTCATGGAGAAATCATGAGTCGTTTTACTAATGATTTAGATACCATTCAAGATGCTTTAAATAACTGTTTTGATACATTGATTCAAAGCTTTATTATGATTGTTGGAACACTTATTTTAATCTTTGTATTAAGTTGGAAATTATCACTGATTGTTTTTGCGTGTATGATCTTAATGTATTTTTTAATTCAATATTTAAGTCAAAGAAGTAAAAAATACTTTAAGAAACAACAAAATGCGATGGGTTATTTAAATGGTTTCATTGAAGAAATGGTTGATGGTATCAAAGTTGTTAAAGTCTTTAACCATGAAAAAGAAAACTCAATTGAATTTGATTATCGAAACCAAGAACTTTATGATTCAGCAGTAGAAGCATTAACTTATTCAGGAAGAACAATACCAACTGTTGTTTCTATTTCTTATTTCAACTATGCTCTTGTAGCAAGTATCGGTGGTTTATTTGCTATTAATGGAATTATGGATTTAGGAAGTTTATCATCTTATCTTGTCTTTGTAAGACAAACAGCGATGCCTATTAACCAATTTACTCAACAACTTAACTTTATTCTTGCGGCCATGGCAGGTGCCGAAAGAATCTTTGATTTAATGAATGAAAGTGAAGAAGTTGATGAAGGGAAAGTGACATTAACACAAGTAGAAATCTTAGAAGATGGTTCAATGCAAGAAAGTAATCATTATACAGGACATTGGGCTTGGAGACATCCAAGAGACAATGGCATTGAACTTGTTGAATTAAAAGGAGATGTTCGTTTCCATGATGTTGTTTTTGGTTACAATGAAACACATCCGATTTTAAAAGATATTAATCTTTTTGCAAAACCGGGACAAAAAATTGCTTTTGTTGGAAGTACAGGGGCTGGGAAAACAACGATCATTAACTTAATTAATCGTTTCTATGATATTACGAAAGGGTCAATTACTTATGATGGCATTGATGTAAAAATAATTAAAAAAGATGATTTAAGAAAATCGATTTCTATTGTTTTACAGGACACTCATTTATTTACGGGAACCATTGCGGATAATATTCGTTATGGAAAACTTGATGCAAGTGATGAAGAAGTTATTGAAGCCGCTAAACTAGCTAATGCAGATAGCTTTATTAGAAGATTACCAAATGGTTATCAAACAATACTTTCTAGTGATGGAACAAATCTTTCACAAGGGCAAAGACAACTCTTAGCGATTGCTAGAGCAGCTATTTGTAATCCACCTGTATTGATTTTAGATGAAGCAACAAGTTCGATTGATACCCGTACTGAAAAGTTGATTGAAAAAGGAATGGATCGTTTAATGGAAAATAGAACAGTTTTCGTGATTGCTCATCGTCTATCTACAGTTAGAAATTCTGATGCCATCATGGTCTTAGATCATGGACAAATTATTGAACGTGGTAGTCATGATGAATTGCTTGAAAAGAAAGGACGTTATTATCAACTTTATACAGGACAATTTGAATTAGATTAAAAAATTCTTACATCATTTTTGATTTTTTGTTATAATGCTTTTGTAAAAATGATGTGTAGCTAAATGCGTAAGTCCAATCTATTTGGAGATTGTTACTTACGCATTTTTTTATGCAAAAAAGGAGGAAATGATGGAAAAAAATAAGATGGCCGTAGTGCCTTTAAAAAAATTATTTTTGAAAATGGGATTACCAATGATCATATCAATGGTTTTACAAGCTCTCTATAATGTTATAGATAGTGTATTTATAACAAACATGGGAAGTGATGGAGTTATTGCTAATCAAGCCTTAACTTTAGCTTTTCCTATTCAATTATTAATTATCGCTATTGGTGTAGGAACCGGTGTTGGTATTAATGCTTTATTATCTAAAAGTTTAGGTGAACAAAATAAAGATAAAGTTAATAAAATTGCCGGAACAGGAATCTTTTTAAGTATTTGTATTTATGTTGTTTTCTTAGTGTTTGGATTATTTGGATCAGAAAAATTTATAAGATTGTTTGCTGGAAGTAATCAAAAGGTTATTGAAATGGGAACAACCTATCTTAAAATTTGTTGTTGTTTTTCTTATGGTTCTATTGGTTTTACCGTCTATGAAAGATTTCTACAATCAACAGGTAAAACACACTTTTCAACAATTGCTCAAATATCAGGAGCACTTACAAATATTATTTTAGATTATATCTTTATTTATCCTATGAAAATGGGTGTTGCGGGAGCCGCTTTAGCAACAATTATTGGACAATTTGTTTCTTTGTTTGTAGCAATGTATTTTCATTATTATAAAAATAAAGAAATTAATGGAAATATTTGTTATATCAAAGCGAATGCTTCTCTAATTAACGGAATCTATATGATTGGTGCTTCTGCAGCATTGATGCAAGGTTTACTTGCAGTGATGATGGCAGGAATGAATGCTATATTAGGATTAGCTCAAGTTGATCCAGATCTTTTAATTGGTTCTTTTGGTATTTACTATAAGATCCAACAAATTGCTTTATTTTCAGCATTTGGATTGTCTAATACAATTATTTCCATTTTATCTTTTAATTATGGAATGAAAGATAGAAAAAGAATAGATGAATGTATTAAGTTTGGTATTGTTGATACAATCATTGTTTCTTTAATGATTACTTTATTATTTGAACTTCTTGCTCATCCATTATCACAATTATTTGGATTATCAGGAAGTACACAAGAAATGATTGATATTTGTAGTACAGCTTTACATATAGCAAGTCTGGGATTTGTTTTTATGGGTATTTCTATCGCGATTCAAGGTGTCTTACAATCTATTGGTTATGCCATTAGACCTTTAATTATTGCTTTACTTCGCTTGGTTATTTTTGTATTTCCAATAGCCTACTTCTTTACTTTAACAGAAAATGTAACAACACTTGTTTGGTGGACATTTCCAATTTCTGAATTGTTGACAGTTATTGTTTCATTTATTATCTTGAAAAAATCATATAATGAAAGAATAAGTCCTATTAAAAATGAAAGTATAACAAATAATTTAGTAATTGCTATTTCAAGAGAACATGGCACAAATGGAAAAGAAATTGCGAGACAAGTCGCTAAAGAATTAAACATTGAATTTTATGATAAAGAAAGAATCAAAGAATTTGCTCTTAAACATGGATTTGTAAGTAATAAAGAAAGTGAAGATTATATTTATAGTCAATTCTTATCATTAGACATCAATAAAAATTCAATTATTCTTTTATCAAATGTTATTAAAGAAATTGCGAAGAAAGGAAATTGTGTTATTGTTGGAAGAGCTGCAGATTGTATTTTAAAAGAAGATGAAAAATTAGTAAGAATCTTCTTATATGCTCCTTTAGAATATCGTCTAAATAAAGTAATGGAAATTTATCATGATAGTCATGAGGATGCTCTTCGATATATTCATAAATCGGATTATTCTAGAAAAAGTTATTATGAAGTTATTTCTAATAAAATATGGGGTGATAAATCAAACTATGATTTATGTTTAGATTGTAAATTAGGGAATGAAACAATCAAAGATATTATTTGTAACTATGTTAAATCTTTAAATAAATAAAGAAGTCTTTCAAAAAATGAAAAGACTTCTTTTCTTTTAAAGATATTCTATATAATGTCTTTTACATAGGGAGGGCTTATATGAGTAAATTAAGAGATCATTATTTATTTCATGCAGGTATTTCATGTTTTTTTTATTTAGGGTATGGTGCCTTTACAGTTGTTTTATCAATGTATTGTCAAGATATAGGAATGTCAGCCTCACAAATTGCTTACATTGTATCCTTTGCACCACTTTTATCTATTGCAACACAACCATTTTTTGGATACTTGGCAGATAAGTGGCAATCACCAAGAAAAGTATCTATTTTATTATCATTTGCGAATATGCTTTGTATGTTTATTTTTGCAATTAGTCGTAATTTTTGGATTTTACTTTTATCATCAGGTCTAGCAGTATCTTTTATGAATGCTGTTACTCCTTTAACAGATCGTATTGGTGTTTCTTCACCTTATCAATTTGGTAAGATTCGTTTATGGGGTTCTGTAGGTTATGCCATTATGGCACAAGTTAGTGGACTTTTATATCAATATATTTCACCATTTGCTAACTTCATGGCTGGTATTTTAGGAACATTAATTACCATTATTTGTATTTATATGGTTTCTGATCCAAAGCTTTCAGAAGTTCCCGAAAAAGAAGAAAATAAATTATCGACAGTTGTTGTTATGAAAGAGCTTGTTCATAATATACCATTTATGCTCTTTCTAGTGATTTCATTTTTCTTTTGGGGAGCATGCTCCACAAACTTTAACTATTTATCATTATTTATTAAATCTCAAGGTGGAACAGCTTCACAAGTAGGAACCTACCAACTTTTTGCGACATTATTTGAAATTCCGATGATTCTAGCAACAGACTATATCATTAAAAAGATACCTTATCGTTATATCATGATGTTTGCGATTATCATGTCAATGATCAATTTTGCATGGTATGCAACTTTACCTTCTGTTAATATGATTATTTATGTTTTTGTATTTAAAGGTTTTTCTACTGTACTCTTTACGATGATTACTGTAAGATTAGTAATGGTTTTAGTAAAAGAAGAATATGTCTCTACAGCCTATGGAATTCAAGCTATGCTTGGTAAAGGCGTAGGTGCAATGCTTTTCCAATTAATTGGAGGTAGAATTATCGATTCTATAGGAATGAATGGTTTCTATTTATTCTTATTTGCAGGAATTACGATTGCTTTTGTAGTGACACTTTTCTTTAGAATGCCTAAGAAAGTGAGAGTGTAGTATGTTAGAATTAAATGCTGTTATTTTTGATATGGATGGTTTGATGATTGATACAGAACCTGTAGGAAAGATGTTAGTGAAAACATCTCATGAAAAATTTGGTTATGAAATTACTGAAGAAATGTTTTATCATTTGATTGGTACAAATGAAAAGACATCAAAAGCTTATTATCATAGTGTTTTTGGTGAAGATTATCCTTATCAAAAGATTAAAGATTATCGAGATCAATTAAGAAAAGAATATTTTAATAGTCATCCTTTAGAAGTAAAAAAAGGTTTATATGATTTATTAGAAGATTTAAAAAAGAAAAATATTAAAATGGCAGTGGCTTCTTCAACACGTTATGAACGTGTTTTATCTAATTTAAAGAGTATTAAAGTTGATCATTATTTTAATGCCATTATTGGTGGTGACCAAATACAACATGGGAAGCCAGCCCCAGATATCTTTTTAAAAGCAGTTGAGTTGCTAGGGGTAAGTAAAGAAGATGCCCTTGTTTTAGAAGATAGTAAAAATGGAATTTTAGCAGCACATGCAGGAAATATTCCTGTTATTTGTATTCCTGATTTGATTCATCATTCTAAAGATATTCTTGATTTAACTGTAGGATGTTATGATTCTCTTGATCAATTAATAGATGTTATTGTTAAAAAAGATGACAAAGCATAATATAGAACCCGTTTATAATCAAGATTCTAGGATTCTTATTCTAGGATCTTTTCCATCTGTAAAATCAAGAGAAGCCAAGTTTTTTTATCATCATCCTCAAAATCGTTTTTGGAAAGTTTTAGCTGCCTTATTTCAAGAAGAAGTTCCACAAACAATTGAAGAGAAGAAAACTTTTTTACTTAGAAATCATCTTGCTTTATGGGATGTTATTGAAAGTTGTGACATTAAAGGATCAAGTGATTCAAGTATTACCAATGTTAAAGTCAATGATTTAGATTTAATTGTTAAAAATTGTCCTGTTGAAAAAATCATTACTAATGGCAAAGCTGCCAATCGTTATTATCATCAATATTTTGATTATAATTTACCCGTTATTCAATTACCTTCTACTTCACCAGCGAATGCCATGTATTCACTTGAAAAATTAATTGAGAAATGGAAGGTGATTTTATGGAAAGAGATTTAACACAAGGAAAGATAGGAAAGTCTATTTTATTATTTTCTATTCCGATGATTTTAGGGAATTTATTACAACAATTTTATAGTTGATACTTATAGTGTAGGAAAATATATTGGTAGTAATGCATTAGTTGCTGTTGGATCAAGTTATACATTAATGACATTTCTAACTTCTATTATTATTGGTTTATGTATGGGAAGCGGTATTTTCAATGTATTTTGGAGCTAAAAAATATGAAAAGATGAAAATGTCATTGATTCTAACAATTGTTTCACTTGGAACAAGAGTTCTTCTAGCCTACTTATTAGCGCCTTCATTTGGTTTAGAAATGATTTGGTGGGCAATTGTTATTGGATGGATTTTAGCGGATACAATTGGTATTGTATATGGTATAAAAATAGAAAAATGGTTCAAGTAAAAAATACTGCTTTTGCAGTATTTTTTATTAGCTATTTTGACTAGACAAGTGTATAATAATCTTTACCGTATGTGTCTACTTAGTATTATTTGGCATGATACGTAAGCGCTTACTAAAGGAGTTTGCTATGAAATATTTACAAAGATTAGGTAAATCACTCATGTTACCTGTTTCAATCATGCCTATAGCAGCACTACTTAAAGGAATTGGGTATTGGATTGATCCTACTGGATGGGGTATACATAACCCAATTGCTGCTTTACTCATTGCTGCTGGTGGAGCAATTATAGATAACCTTCCCATTTTATTTGCGATAGCTGTTGCCATGGAAATGTCTAAAAAAAGAGATACAGCAATAGTGTTAAGTGCTCTTGCTTGTTATATGATGATGACAACAATTCTATCATCTAAATGCATTGCATTAATGTTGCAAATTCCAGAATATGCTGTGGATTTAGCTTTTCATAATACGCAAAGTGCTTTTATTGGTATTTTGGTAGGTTTGATTGTGGCTATTTCTTTTCAAAAGTTTGATCAAAAAAGATTACCTCAGTTTTTAGCTTTTTTTGATGGAAAGAGATTTGCTTCCATTGTTTCTACAGGAATTACACTTTTGATATCTTTAATATTTATTGATATTTGGCCAATGTGTTATCACTTTTTTATTTGGTTTGGGAAAGAAATCGCTAATTTTGGACCTCTAAGTGCAGGAATCTATGGTGTTTTAAATCGATTATTGATTCCTACTGGTTTACATCATGCTCTCAACTCTGTATTTTGGTTTGATGTTGCAGGTATTAATGATATTGGCAAATTTTGGGGAACAATTTCAGGTGGTGTTAAAGGTGTTACAGGAATGTATCAAGCAGGATTTTTCCCAGTAATGATGTTTGGGCTTCCTGGAGCTGCTCTAGCTATGTATCGTTGTGCTAGAAAAGAGAATAAGAAAAAAGTAGGTGCTATCTTATTTTCGGCTGCTTTAGCATCGTTTTTTACAGGTGTGACTGAACCACTTGAGTTTGCTTTTATGTTTGTAGCACCAACACTTTATTTAATTCATGCTTTACTTACAGGGATGATGCTTTTTATTGCAGCAACTTTTAAATGGATGGCAGGGTTTGGTTTTTCTGCAGGACTTATAGATTATGTTTTAAGTTTTAAATCACCATTTGCTAATAATATTTTATTTTTAATTCCTTTAGGAATTATATGCGGATTGATTTATTACATTGTTTTTAGAGTATTGATTACACGTTATAATATTATGACACCTGGAAGAGAAGAAAATGAGGTAAAGAAAGTAGAGAAAGTCGAAAATAATTTTGATGAAATTGCTATTCAATTATTTGAAGCATTAGGTGGTAAAAAGAATATTATAAGTGTTGATCATTGTATTACGCGTTTACGTGTAGAAGTTAAAGATATCTCAATAATAGATAAACAGACTCTATCAAAGATGAATTTTTCTCATATTGTTGAAGCAAGTGAGCATGAAATACAAATCATTATAGGAACTGAAGTTCAATTTATTGCTGAAATATTAAATGAAATACTAATGTAGGAGAAATGAAATTGAAGATTATAAAAATATTTAATAATAATAGTATTGCTGCTTTATCTGATGAATTAGGGGATATTATTTTAACAGGATCAGGAATCGGCTTTCAAAAAAAGATAGGTGATTTAGTTGATGAATCACGGATTGAAAAAACATATATCTTTAAAGAAAAAGGTGAAAAACGTATACGTAGAGGGATCAATGATATTGAACCTATTTATTATGAAATTACTAGTTTATTAGTAAGCAAAGCAACAGAACAATTGAATACCCAATTTTATGGGGAAATCTTTCTAGCAATTAGTGATCATATTGCTTTTGCTATTAAACGAAAAAAAGAAAATATTGATTTGCCAAATGTAGTTTTATCTGAAACAAAAGCTCTCTATAAAAAAGAATATCAGTTGGGTTTATGGATTATAAAAATGATTAAAGAAAAAACAGATATTCAATTAGAAGAGGCAGAAGCAGGGTATATTGCATTACATTTAGTTAATTTTTCTACTAAAAACAACGCACAAAATACTTCTAAAATTGTTAATTTTGTAAAAGATGTTTTTGATATTATTGAAAAAACAATGTGCATTAAATTAGAATTAGATTCTATCGATTATGCAAGATTATCTACACATCTTAAGTTTTTAGCTGAAAGAGTTTTTCGACATGATATAGGAAATACAATAGATATAACAGAAAATATAAGAGATATGTTAAAAGAAAATATTCGGTTATCTCTTTGTGTTAATCGGATAAAAAAATTAATTCAAAAAAAATATCATTATACATTAACACCAGATGAACAAACATATTTATGTATACATATCAAAAAGAATTGTCACATTTAATGTAAGCGCTTGACAAAAAGTAATGCTATTTGTTATTGTATAGACAAGGATTGTTACTTTAAGTAGGCAAGACCAAATATATTGACGGCATTTTAGAAATGTTGTTTTTATGTTTGGTCTTTTCTTTTTAAAGAGAAGGGAGAAAAATATGAAATTGAAAAAGAAAAGTGTTGTAGCTGTATTAACATTATCGATGTCAATGGGTTCAGTATTATCGATGGTACCAGTTTTTGCAGAAACATCTCAACAAAATTTAGCGTTAAACAAAACAGCTTATGTTTCAGCTGAATATGGCACAATGCCTAGAAAAAATTTAACTGATGGTAATGAAAAAACACGTTGGTCAACAGAAAGTGGACCTACTCAATGGGCATATATTGATTTAGGACAAGAATATGAAATGAATAAGTTTCAAATGTTTTGGGAAAATGAATCGACTTATGCCTCAGCTTATAATATTTATGTTTCTAATGATCTTAATTCTTGGGGTGAACCAGTACTTTCAAGAACAGATAATAAAAATGTTGTCAGTGAAGAATTATTAGGTAGTAAAGTAAGTGGTCGATATGTTAAGTTAGAAGTTACAGAAATGAAAGGGTATCCTAATGTTTCATGTTATGAATTTAAAATTTTTAATACAGATGAAAAAGTACAAGATCCAAATACAAATGTTGCATTAAAGAAAACAGCAATCGCAAGTTCTCAGGAAGCAGAAAGTGTTAAAGCAGCAAATGCAGTAGATGGAAATACATCATCACATAGTTCTCGTTGGGGAAGTAATATTGGAAACGGACCAGATTGGATCTATGTTGATTTAGGTGAAAGAATGAATGTTAATACTGTTAAGGTATTCTGGGAAACACGTAAAGCAACAGCTTATAAGATTCAAATTGCTGATACTGAATCTACGCCTCAAGAAAGTGATTGGCAAACAGTTAAAGAATTTAAAGATCGTCCAAAATCTTTAACAGAAAAAATTGTTTTAGATCAAATCTATAAAGCAAGATATGTGCGTTTATATGTTGATTCACATACTTCAGAAGATCCAGATGGTGGTATCGCTTGGAATACGATTTCTATTTATGAATTAGAAGTTTATGGTGGAAATCCTGATGAAAAAATGTCAATGAGTGATGTTTTAAATGGAATTCAAGTAGAAACACCAAAAACTGGAGATAAAAAGTTAAAAGTCACTTTACCAGAAGTTGAAGGATATACAGTTGAATATAATGGAACAGATTTTGAACAAGTTGTTGATGAAGATTTAACAATTTATCAACCTATTAGTGATAAAAATGTTAAAGTATCATTCAAGATTACAGATAATGATACAAATGATTATAAATTCAAAGAAATTGCTGTTACAGTTCCAGGTAGTCAAAAAAATGATGAAACAGCGAATAAAGCACCAAATGTTTTACCAGAATTAGCTGAATGGAATGGTGGACATGGAAACTATACAGTTTCTAAAGGGGCAAGAATTGTTTATAAAGATAGTTCACTTCAAAAAACTGCAGAAGCACTTGCTAATGATTATGAAGATATTACTGGAAAAAGTATTGCTGTTGTAAAAGGTGAAAGCAAAACAGGAGATATTACTTTAGCTCTTACAAAAGATAAATCATTAGGGTTACAAGATGAAGGATATTTAATGGATATTGATGATTCAATCAATATTAAAGCTGAAACAACAACAGGGGCTTATTGGGCAACCAGAACGATTTTACAAAGTATTAAACAATCAGGAAATGTTCCTTGTGGGACAACAAGAGATTATCCACTTTATAAAGTAAGAAGTTTTATTTTAGATGTTGGACGTAAAACATTTACAATGGATTATTTAAAACAAATCGTTAAACAAATGTCATGGTATAAAATGAACGATTTCCAAGTTCACTTAAATGATAATTTAATTTCAATTGAAAGTTTAGCTGATCCAATGACAGGTTATTCAGCATTTAGATTAGAATCAGATGTTAAAAAAGGTGGAAACAATGGTTTAAATCAACAAGATTTAACAAGTACAGATTTATTCTATACAAAAAAAGAATTTAAAGATTTTATTAAGGATTCAAGAGATTATGGTGTAAGTATTGTTCCTGAAATTGATACACCAGCACATTCATTAGCACTTACTAAAGTAAGACCTGATTTAAGACATGGAACAAATGGACGAGAAAATGATCATCTAGCTTTAAGAGATAAATATGATGAATCATTAGGATTTGTACAAAGTATATTTGATGAATATATGAAAACAAGTGATCCTGTTTTCGATGAACAAACTACAGTCCATGTTGGAGCCGATGAATATAATGCAGATAAAGAAGCTTATCGTCGATTCTCAGATGATATGTTGAAATATGTACAAGATTCAGGAAGAACAGCACGTATTTGGGGAAGTTTAACTCAATGTTCAGGAAAAACTCCGGTTAGAAGTAAAGATGTTCAAATGAATTTATGGAACTTTGGTTATGCGAATATGGATCAAATGTATGAACAAGGTTATGATTTAATTAACTGTAATGATGGTCATTATTATATTGTTCCTAATGCTGGATATTACTATGATTATTTAAATAACAATATTTTATATAATCAAGCAATCAACTCGATTAGTGGTGTCACAATTCCTGCAGGTGATGAACAAATGCTAGGTGGCGCTATTGCTGTATGGAACGATATGACAGACTATTTAGAAAATGGTATTGGTGAATATGATGTTTATGATCGTTTACAAAATGCAATTCCATTATTTGGTGCTAAATTATGGGGTAAAGGAGATAAAACATTAGATCAAGCTAATAGTTTAAGAACAACATTAGGAGATGCTCCAGGTACAAATTTTGGTTATGAAGCAGCTAAAGATGAAAATGGTGTAATTGCACATTACAATTTAGATGAATTAAATCAATTAAATAATCACGAAAATGTTGAACTTGCTTCATTAGATAGTCATGATGCATTACGTTTGTTAGGAAATAAAAGTTATGCTACTACATCATTTAGTACTGTTGGTTTGAATAATGATTTACGTGTAAAAGTTAAACGTGAATCTTCAAGTGAAGAGGAACAAATTTTATTTGAAAGTAGCTATGGATCAATTAAAGCTGTTCAAAAAGAAACAGGAAAAGTTGGATTAAGTAGAGAAAATCATGATTATTCATTTAATTATGAATTACCAGTTAACCAATGGGTTGAATTAGAATTCAAAAATAGAAAAGAAGTTATTGATTTATATGTAAATGGTCAATTAGTAGATACTCTTGGTGATGATGAACAAGTAAGTGGTAGACCATTAAAAGCAACAATGATGATACCGTTTGAAAGAATTGGAAGTAAGAAACATGCTTTTAAAGGATATGTTGATGATATTCGTTTAGGTACACAAAAAACATATGCTTCAACAATGGAATTGGATTATTTAGTAACAAGTGCAAGTTATATAGCAGATGAATCACAAAATAAACAATTACAAGAAAAAATAAAAGAAGCAAAAGTAATTTTAAAAGAATATGATCCAAATGAACAAACAATTTCAACACTTACAAATGAAATTAAAGAGTTAGTAAATGGAATTGATTACAAAAAAGCAAATTATACAAGAGTAGATCACTATTTAAATTCAATTCCAAAAGATTTATCTATTTATACAGAAGATTCTGTTAAAAACTTACAATTTGTTATTGATATGATTCAAAGAGAATTACCTAAATCAATGCAAGATACAGTCGATCAATATGAAGTAGAACTTACAAAAGCACTTACTAAACTACAATTAAAATCACAAGTTAATGTAAATTACATTGATAACAGCAAACTTACAGCAACTGCTTCATCTTATCAACATGATGGATCAGATCCTAAAAATGTATTAGATGATAATCCATCAACAATGTGGCATACAGATTGGAATTTATCAACACCTCATTGGATTGCTTTTGAAAATAAAGAAGAAATGAGTGTCAATGGTTTAACATATGTTCCTCGTCAAACTGGTAAAAATGGAAATGTTACAAAATATCGTATTGAAACAAGTGATGATGGTATTAATTGGAAAACAGTTAAAGAAGGTAATTTATCAAGTGATTCATCTACAAAAGTCATTGAATTTGATACAGTAAAAACAAAACATCTTCGTTTATACTACGTAGAAGCTGTTAATAATAACGGAAGTGCTGCAGAAATTAAATTACATCGTGCAGATATACCGGCAGATGTTGATGGTTTAAAAGATGTTATCAATAAAGCTAAAGCTATGGAAGATATTGGATATTTATCTACTTCATGGAATCATTTACAGGATACAATTAAAGCTGCTGAAGGTTTAGTCAATGCAGAAAATCCTGACGCTAATGAAATTGAAATTATGAAACGTCAATTAACAGATGCAATGGTAAAACTTGTATTATCTGTTGATAATGAACAATTAAAATCATTCGTTGATGATTTATCAAATCTTGAACAAAAAGATTATACAAAGGATTCATGGAAACAATTCCAAACTGTTCTTAAAGAAGCACAGGATGTTATAAGTAATCATGATGCAACAAAAGATGAAATCAATGATATGTATCAAAAATTATTAGATGCTTATAATGGACTTGTTACACTTAATGATAAATCTGGTTTAACTGATTTGATTAGTAAAGCTGATCAACTTCAAGAAAAAGATTATACAAAAGATTCATGGAAACAACTGGTAGAAGCATTAACTCAAGCAAAAGAAGTATCTGCTAAAGAAGATGCTACAAAAGAAGAAATCAACGAAGCTATTTTTAATCTAGAAAAAACTATGAATGCTCTTAAAAAAGTAGATTCATCTACTAAAGATGATAATACTTCAAAAGGAAATACTTCATCTAAAGATAATCAAGTAATTACTTCTACTACTAAAAATGATAAAAAACAATCTTCAACTGCTAAAACAGGTGATGAAACAAATATTATTTTATTTGTATTAATGGCTTTCATGTCATGGTTAGGTATTAAAAAAGTAAAAAAAGAAGAATTATAAAAATAGATGCCACTATTAAGTAGTGGTATTTATTTTGTCTAGACAAATTTATTGTAAGCCCTTGCATAGACAAAGAGTGTATGTTACAATACAGGATGTAAATACGGATTGTTACTTTAAGTAGGCAAGACCAAATAACTTATATTTTTTTAGTGTATCTTATTTGGTCTTTATTTTTTGGTTTGTATTTGCAAATTAAGATTACATTATTCATTTAAGGGAGCAGTAATGTAAATAAGAAAGGAAGAAGAATATGAAAGAAAAGGTAAAGAGAATTGTTTCTCTAGCACTTGCATTTTTAATGTCAATTGGATGTATTCACTCTTATCCAATCGTCAGTGCTTTGGAAAATGATTATGAAGTCTATCCAAATCCTCATATGATGGATTATCAAGATGGTTCATTTGATATGACATCTACTGTCAATGTTGTCTATGAAGATGGTATTGATGAATATACAAAGGATAGAATGAATGAAGTATTAGCTATTAAAAATATAAAAGCAAGTACTTCTGAAGAAGTAAAAGAAGGCCAAACAAACATTTTAGTAGGTATTAAAGATTCAAATCAATATGTTGATCAATATGTTGGTGAACATTATTCAGTAAAAACAACCCAATTATTTGATCAATTAGATTCATACTTATTAAAGGTTGATAATGGAACAATTACAGTATTAGGTAAAGATACAGATGCGGCTTTTTATGGTCTTACAAGTTTGTATCATATCTTTAAACAATTAGACGGAACAAATATCCGTAATTTTACAATAGAAGATTATGCTAATGTAGCAAGTCGTGGATTTATTGAAGGTTATTATGGAAATCCATGGTCAACTGAGGATCGTATGAAATTAATGGAATGGGGAGGATACTACAAGTTGAATTCTTATTTCTATGCTCCTAAAGATGATCCTAAACATAACTCTAAATGGCGTGAACTTTATACAGATGAAGAAATTGAAACAAAAATCAAACCTCTTGCTGAAGCAGGAAATAAATCAAAATGTCGTTTTGTATTTGCATTACATCCATATATGTATAATGCCATCAGGTATAATAGTGAAGAAAACTATCAAGCAGACTTAAAAGTATTACAAGCTAAATTTGAACAAGTTATTAAAGCAGGTGTTCGTCAAATTGCTATTTTAGCAGATGATGCTGGAAATGTTGGTGGTGCTAACTATACAAAAACATTAACTGATATGACAGCATGGTTAAAAGAAATGCAAAAAACATATCCTGATTTAAAATTAACATTACCATTCTGTACACAAGAATATATGTCTAATGGACAAAGTTATTATCGTAATTTCCCAGCAAATATTCAAATCGTTATGACTGGTGGTAGAGTATGGGGAGAAGTTACAAATAACTTCACAACAACTTTTACAAATAATGCAGGGCGTGGCCCTTATATGTGGATCAACTGGCCATGTACAGATAACTCTAAAAAACACTTAATTATGGGTGGCTATACAACATTTTTACACCCTGGTGTAGATCCAAATAAGATTCAAGGAATCGTTTTAAATCCAATGCAACAATCTGAGCCAAGTAAAGTTGCAATTTTTGGGAATGCATGTTACTCATGGAATATTTGGCAAAGTGAAGAAGAAGCTCAAAAATGCTGGACTGCTTCATTTAAATATGTCGATCATAATAGTGCTATTGAAACTCAAGCATCAGCTGCTTTAAGAGAACTTTCAAAACATATGATCAATCAAAATATGGATGGTCGTGTAACAGCATTACAAGAATCAGTAGATTTAAAAGATCGTTTAAGCTCTTACAAATGGAACAACAATCAGTGATGAACAATTTGAAGATTTGATCAATGAATTTACAATCTTAAAAAATGCGAGTGCTACATATAGAGCACAAGCAGGTGATACAAGAATAAAAGATCAAATTGTATATTGGTTAAACTGTTGGGATGATACAGCAGATGCAGCAATAAATTATCTTAAAGCTGTTAAAGCTGTACAAGATGAAGAAGCTAATGATAAGATTTGGAATCTATATTCTACTGGACAAGCTGCTTTTGAAAAATCAAAAACATATGGATTCAATTATGTTGATCATTTAGAATATGCAGAAGTAGGAGTACAACATATCGTACCATTTATTAAAGCAATGGATTCTTATTTAGGAGATATTGCTTCTACAATTGTAAATCCAAATAAACAAGTTACTAAATTTATTACAAATCGTAGTGATAGTCCAACAGGTAATATTGATAATGTATTCGATAATAAAGCCAATACAGAAATCGTTTATAAAACACCAAATACAATTAGTAAAGGAACTTATGTAGGCGTTAGTTATTCAAAAGCAATTGATATTGATAGAGTGACTTTTAGATTAGGAACAAATTCAAATTCAAAAGATACTTTTTCTAAAGCTAAAGTGCAATATACAACAGATGGTAAAAAATGGGTTGATTTAGATAATCAAGAATATACTTTACCAAATGATGTAGCTTTAACTGACTTAAATTTAAAAGGGGTTAAAGGTATTCGCATGATTGCTACTGAAGATAAAGCGAATACTTGGTTAGGTATTAGAGATATTGCTGTTAATGCAGATGAAGTAGTAACTGAAGAAGATCCAGGTACATTATCTGTTGATAAATTGACACTTAAAGGTGGTTCTTTAAATAATTTATTAGATGACAGTAATGCTACTTATGCTCATTTTGCTGAAAGTCCTTATAAAGGTGGAGAAATTAAAGATTATTTACCAGTTGATGCAAGTATTACATTAACTTTCAAAAAAGCAAAAACATTAGGTACAATTTATTTTGGACAAGATGCAGGAACAGATAAATCAACAAAATATGTCATTGAATATACAACGGATGGTCAAACATGGAAAGTATTAAAAGAATATAATGGTGATGCTTCTGTTGAATTAGATGTATCAAGTCAAAATATTAAAGCAAAAGCAGTTCGTATTAGAAACTTAGAATTAAATTTAAAAAGTAATACAGCAGGATATTGGTGGAAAGTCAATACATTTAAAATGGCTGATCCAGGACAAATCAATGCAACATTTATGTATACAGATACATGGGGAATTTATCGAGGAACAGTAGCTAATTTAACAGATGGTGATAGTTCAACAGCATTAGATTTTAGTACCTCAGGTGATAGAACAAGAAAAGGTGATTATATTGGTTGGGATTTAGGTAAAGAAACAGCTATTGGTAAAATTCATGCAGTTATCGGTGGAGACCGCAGTGCAGGAGATAAATGGGAAAAATATAGTTTACAATACTCTAATGACAACCAAGACTGGACTACTTATAAAACATATCAAGGTTTAGCTAGTGGAAAAGATACAATTGATGAAAATTTCTATGGTTTAAAAGCACGTTATGTTCGTTTAGTGAATGAAGAAGAGAGAGCTGTATGGGTTATTTTCTCTGAATTTACAGTAAATGCATATAATCCAGATGAGGATTTCAATAATGCTAATGTTTATACAAATACAGATTATAGATTAGCTTCACAAAGTGAAGAAGCACTTACAGAATTGATCTATAATCAAGAAATTACTTTAGAAAAAGGTCAATACGTTGGTGTTGATTTATCAAGAATCAAAGATTTAAGTACATTCAATATTGATTATGAAAATGGTCAAGGAGCAACTTTACAAGTTTCAAAAAATGGTGTTGAATGGACAACTGTAACAGGTCAAGAAAAAGAACTTCCAGATGGAAGATATGTAAGATTAATTAATAAAACAGACAAAGCTATTAAATTGACAATTAATCATTTTGAAGTACATTCAAATGAAATTACAGCACCATATTTATATAAAGCAACTATGAATATTAATCCTTCATGGGGTGTTGGTGAAGATACTAGAAATAATGGTGCTGCTTTTGATGGTAATATCGATTCAACAACAGAATTTGGTGATTTTCCACAAAAAGGACAATATATTATTTATGATTTAGGACAAGAAAGAACAATTTCTAAAATTCAAATGTATTGCCAAGATAGTGCAGTTAACTATATTAGAGATGCTGATATTTTAGTATCGGATGATTTAAAAAATTGGACAAAAGTTGTAACTATTGGAGATGGTAATGAAAATACAAATGATGCTGGGGTTAAATGTATTGATTCAGATGCGGGTTATAAAGCATCAAGCACATATCCAAATAAAGTCTATGTAGAAGGAACTGCTAATAATATTAAAGCACGTTACTTAAAGATCTTAATGACAGCAACAAATAATAATAGAGCTGTTGTTTTCAATGAAATCGTTATAAATGATGGAGAATATGTACCAGTTTCAAATGATCCAACATATACTTCTTCAACTGTAGAAGCAAATGGATTTATTCCTCAATATATGTTTGATGGAGATTTATCTACAGCTTATAGACCAGGTTCTAAAGAAGCTGGAAGCATTACTTATACATTATCAAGTGATTTAGATGTTAAGAAAATGCATATTATTCAAAAAGGTGAAATTTCAAATGCAAGAGTATCTGTTCTTGTAGATGGTGAAAATGGAAAGAAATGGGTTCAAGTTGGAACTCTTAAAAAATCATTAAATGAATTCTATATGCCTGAAGGAAACGTTTATGAATTAAAGATTGAATGGGATGAAAATAAAATTCCAACAATTTCAGAAGTTATTATGTTAAATGATGATGAATATGCTTCAACAGCAGCTAATGATTTACAAAAATATATTAATTCTTTAGATGTTAAAGAAAATAAATATACAGCAGATTCTTATAAAGAATTTGAAAAGGCATTAAAACAAGCTCAAAAAGTTTTAGATAAACAAGCGGGTGAATTAGATGCTATTACAAATGCAAAAGCTGAATTAGAAGTTGCTTATGCAAATCTTGTTAAACGTGGAGATATTCAAAGTGTTAAAGATGAACTTGATACAATTAACAAGTTAAAAGAAAAAGATTATACAAGTGAAACATGGGCTATTTTACAAGATCAAGTGAAACTTGCTCAAGAATTCATTAAAAAGGATGAAGCAACAATTACTGAAAAAGAAGTTATTGATATGGTAGATGCTTTACAAAAAGCAAAAGCTCAATTAGTAACAAAAGTATCAGTAAGTAAAAAAGAGTTAAAAGATTATATTGCATCAAATGAATTAGATAAGTTAGATACAAATAAATATTTAACATCTACTGCTGATTCATTTAAAGAAGCATTAAAGAATGCACAAACATTAATCGAACAAGAAGATGCAACAAAAGAACAATTAGATGAAGCTTTAAAACAATTACAAGATGCAAGAACACAATTAGTTTTAAAAGCAACAGATGATGAAGTAAATGCATTAAAAGCATTAATGGATCAATATCAAGAAAAAGATTATACAGCATCATCATGGAAGAAATTTGAAAAAGTTTACAATGATGTTAAAGCTGCTTTAGAAAATGAAAACACAAGTGCTGATGTTCAAGCATTAACTAATACTTTAAAAGAAGCTGCTCAAAAACTTGTTAAACGTGGTAATTTAGATGGTATCCATGGTTTATTAGATCAAATTAAACAATTAGATAGTAAAAAATATACAGAAGCATCTTATTCTAAACTAATAGATGTTGTTACTGAAATTTCTAAGAAGTTAGAAAATTCATCAGAAATGACACAAGAAGAAGTCGATGCCCTTGTAAGTGAATTGCAAAACGCTATTAATGCATTAGAAAAAGCACCAACAGTCACTACAGATACAAATGAACCTACTCATAAACCTCAAGTTGTAACAAATAACAAAGTGAAAACAGGTGATTCAACATCTGTATGGACATTTGCAACATTTGCATTAATGGCAGCAATCGTTTATGTATCTTTAAGAAAAAGAACAAAAGAAGACTAAAATAAAAGGTTTCTATTTTCAAGATTAAGAAAATAGAACCTTTTCATTTTAAAATCAAAAAAAGATAGCGTTTTCATAAGCGGAGACGCTTTTTTTATGTTATATTTAAAGAAGAGGTGAAAATCATGAAATTAAAAGCACTTGATCAAAGACAAGCTGGTATTTTGTTACCGTTATTTAGTTTACCAGGAAAACATGGAATAGGGGATTTAGGAAAAGAAGCTTATGAATTTGTTGACTTATCTGCTCAAGCAGGTTTTTCTATTTGGCAAATTTTACCATTAAATCCATCAAGCTCTGGGAATTCACCCTATACTCCTTATTCATCTTTTGCTGGTGATGAAATATATATTTCTTTAGAACTTTTAAAAGATTGGCATTTGTTAGATGAAGTTCCTAACTATTTACAAGATTTAAAAAGAGTTGATTATAAACGCGTACGTTTATTTAAAGATCGTTATTTAAGAAAAGCTTATCAAGTTTTCTTAAAAGATAAAGAATTAGAGAAAGAATATCGTACTTTTGTTAAAGGAACATTTTGGTTAAAAAAATATGCGCGTTTTATGGCTTTAAATAAAGCAAACGAAGGTTTACCTTGGGTAGATTGGAATGATGAAGATCAAAATATTAAAGGAAGTAATGAAGGATTAGAAGCAGAAATTGATTATATTCAATTTCTTCAATATATTTTTGTTAAACAATTTAATTTATTAAAAATACATGCACATCAAAAAGGAATATCTATCATGGGAGATTTACCTTTATATGTAGGTGATGATTCTGCGGATGTTTATGAGTATCGTAAATGTTTTCAATTAGATGATAAATTTTATCCTAAATTCGTATCTGGAGCATCACCTGATTATTTTTCAAAAGATGGCCAACTATGGGGACATCCTCTATATGATTGGGATTATTTAAAGAAAACAAGATATAATTTTTGGATTAAAAGATTAAAATGGAATAATGAAATTTTTGATATTTTAAGAGTTGATCATTTTAGGGCTTTTGATACATATTGGTCAGTTCCTTATGGAAGTGCTACAGCAAGAGAAGGAAAATGGATAGAAGGACCAAGTTATCATTTTTTAGATTCAGTTTATAAACAATTGCCTAAACTTAATATGATTGTTGAAGACTTAGGAGAATTACGTCCACAAATACATGAACTGAGAGATCATTATGATTTATTGGGAATGAAAGTTATGCAATTCTCTTTTGGAGAAGATGAAAGAAAAGTTAAATATAAAATTCCTCAACATTGTGTTGTTTATACAGGAACACATGATAATGCTACTCTTAAACAATGGTATGAAGAATTAGATGATAAAGAAAGAATGAAAGAAATTATGAAGGGTCTAGGATATACAGGAGAAAATCTTGTGGAAGATATGCTTGCATATACACTTGAATGTGATGCGGTGATTTCTATTGTTCCTTTACAAGATCTACTTGGCTATGGCAAAGAAGCTCGTATTAATTTACCAGGGACAGTAGGTCCACATAACTGGTCTTATAAACTTGCTTCATTTGATGATTATCAAAATCAAATACAAATAATTCAAAAAATGTTAAAGAAAGCTAAAAGATAAATACCATACTTATTATTTATATATCCTAAAAAACCGTGATAAAAGCGGTTTTTTTTAATGTTAGGAGATGTAATCGCTTTTATTTATTAAATTATGACAATAAAATTGATTTTTAAAAAGAAAAAAATATAATAAGTTTCGTAGACAAGTCATGAACAGGTTTTTCTTCCTTAAATATTTTTTGACAACAACATTCTAAATTTGTACATAGACTTGAAGTTAAGACCGAATGGTCTTTTTTTATTTCTATATGAAATAATTGTAGAAATAAATACCATACTTATTATTTATATATCCTAAAAAATAGCGATAAAAGCTACTTTTTTTAATTTTTCAACAATGTAATCGCTTTTATTCGATGAATTTAATTTAATAAATTGATTTTTGTTTATAAAAAAATATAATTGTTTTCGTAAACAAGTCATGGACAGGTTTTTCTTCCTTAAATATTTTTTTGACAACAACATTCTAAATTTGTACATCGACTTGAAGTGTAAGACCAATCGGTCTTTTTCTTTTTATATAAATGTATAAAAAATAAAACATTACCTATTCGTGTTGACTTTATTTTTAAAACCGATTTATAATACACACAACAAGTGAAACCGATGAAGTGGAGATAAAAATAGAACGTGCACTTATAGAGAGTTTGGATGGTGGAAGCAAACAGAACGCAGTCTATTAAATGGACCACTGAGGGCAAAAGGAAAGGCATTAGCTGAGTATTCTTTGACGTAAGGCTTACGTAAGTAGCCATAGATGTGATAGCATCTAGTAAAGTGCATGAGTGTATCATGAATCAAGGTGGCACCGCGGATATAACCGTCCTTGAAAGTTTAACTTTCAAGACGGTTTTTTTAATTATTAGGGGGAATTATATGTATTATCCAAGTTTAGAAATGTTAGAAAAATTAGATCTAAAATCTTATGATTTAGTTCCAATAAAAAAAGAAATCTATAGTGATATGATTACACCTATAGAATTAATGAGAAAATTAAAACAATATTCTAAACATGTTTATATGTTAGAAAGTCATGAAGATAAGACAAAATGGGGAAGATATACTTTTATAGGTTTTGATCCTAAAAGCGAAATTACTTGTTATAACAAGATGATGAAAGTGGATGATAAGATTTTTAAAGTGACACATCCCAAAGAATATATTAGAAAAGTTTTAAATGAACATCGTAGTTTAAAATTAGAGGGTTTTCCTACTTTTACAGGAGGCTTAGTTGGTTATTTTAGTTTTGATTATTTTAAATATAGCGAACCTTCAATTATTAAAAACCAAAAAGATAATGGTTTCAATGATGTTGATTTAATGTTATTTGATAAAGTTATTTGTTTTGATCATTTTAAGCAAAAGTTGATTTTAATTGTTAATATTGGAACAAATGATTTACAAAAGAATTATAAAAAAGGAATCAAAGAATTAGATGAGTTAGATTATATTATTAGAAAACATGTTAAAACACTTGTTCAACCATTAAAATTATTAGAAGATTTTAAACCAGTTCTCTCTAAAAAAGAATATTGTCAAATGGTTGAAAAAGGTATTGATTATATTAAAGAAGGTGATATCTTCCAAGTTGTTTTATCAAATAGACTTTATGCAAAAGCAACAGGTTCATTATTTGATAGCTATCGTGTTTTAAGAACAACGAATCCATCACCTTATATGTTCTATTTTGCAAGTGATAATATTGAAGTAGCTGGAGCTTCTCCAGAAACTTTAATTAAATTGGAGGGAACAAAGTTAACAACTTTTCCAATTGCTGGAACGAGAAAAAGAGGAAAAGATGATCAAGAAGATCAACAATTAATAGATGATTTATTAAAAGATGAAAAAGAATTAGCTGAACATAATATGCTCGTTGATTTAGGAAGAAATGATTTAGGAAAAATTTCTAAATTCAATAGTGTACATGTGGTATCTTATATGGATATTTTAAAGTTTTCAAAAGTTATCCATATAGCAAGTATTGTTAGCAGTGAAATTAAAGAAGAATATGATGCTTTAGATGCAGTTGATGCTTTACTTCCTGCAGGTACTTTATCAGGAGCACCAAAGATCAGGGCATGTCAAATTATTAATCAATTAGAACAAAATAAAAGAGGTATTTATGGAGGAGCGATTGGTTATTTAGATTTTACAGGAAATATGGATCTATGTATTGGTATTCGTTTAGCTTATAAAAGAAATAATGAAATTTCTATTTGTAGTGGTGCAGGAATTGTTTATGACAGTGTTCCTGAAAATGAATATCAAGAATGTTTAAATAAAGCAGGTGCGGTTGTTGAAGCAATCAAGATGGCAGATGGAGGTATTGATTATGATTCTACTCATTGATAATTATGATAGTTTTGCTTATAACCTTTATCAATTGATAGGTTCAATCGATGAAGATATCAAGGTTATAAGAAATGATGAAATGACAGTTGAAGAAATAGAAGAACTTCAGCCATCATGTATTATTATTTCACCAGGTCCAGGGAAACCAAGTGAAGCGGGTATTATTGAAGAAGTTGTTCAAAAATGTTATACGAAATATCCTATTTTGGGAGTTTGTTTAGGGCATCAAGCAATTGTTGAAGCTTTTGGAGGAACAGTAAGTTATGCTCAAAGCGTCATGCATGGAAAGTCTTCGATAATTAAAGTAGATACTACAAAACCAATTTTTAAGGGAATCGAGGAAAAGACAGCAGTGGCTAGATATCATAGCTTAGCTGCTAAAAAAGAAAATTTACCAGAATGTTTGAAGATTATAGGGGAAAGCGATGATGGTGAAATCATGGCAATCAGTCATAAAAACTATCCTGTTTATGGGTTACAGTTTCATCCAGAGTCGATTTTAACAAAAGAAGGTAAAAAAATAGTTGAAAATTTTTTAAAGGAGATACAAAATGATTAGGGGAGCAATTATTAAATTATCAAAAAAAGAAGATTTAACATATCAAGAAGCTTATGAATGTATGAATGAGATCATGGATGATCAAGCTTCTGATATTCAAAAGGCTGCTTATTTAACAGCACTTTCATTAAAAGGTGAAACAATTGATGAAATAACTGCAAGTGCTAAAGGAATGAGAGAACATTGTGTGAAATTATTGAATGATCAAGATGTTCTTGAAATTGTAGGAACTGGAGGAGATGGATCAAATTCTTTCAATATCTCTACAACTTCATCTATTGTGATTGCTAGTGGTGGTGTTAAAGTTGCTAAGCATGGAAATCGTGCAGCAAGTTCAAAAAGTGGCGCAGCAGATTGTTTAGAAGCTCTTGGAGTGGATATTACAATCAATGAAAAAAGAAGTAAAGAATTATTAAACGATATTAATATTTGTTTCTTATTTGCTCAAAACTATCATTTAGCGATGAAATATGTTGCATCAGTAAGAAAAGAACTAGGTATTCGTACAGTCTTTAATATTTTAGGACCACTTACGAATCCAGCAGGAGCGACTTATCAAGTCATGGGTGTTTATGATGAATCATTAGTTGAACCACTTGCTCAAGTTTTAAGTAATTTAGGGGTTAAAAGAGCTATGGTGGTTTATGGAAGAGATGGTTTAGATGAAATCTCAGCATCTAATGAAACTTTTGTTTGTGAAATTAATGAGAATCAATTTAAAACATATACAATTTCACCTGAACAATTTGGTTTACAAAGATGTTTAAAAGATGAACTTGTTGGAGGAACTCCAAAAGAAAACGCTCAAATTACACGAGATGTTTTAAATGGTAAACAAGGTGGATCTAGAACAGCTGTCTTAATGAATGCGGGGGCAGGTTTATATATTGGTGGTAAAGTTGATTCTTTACAAGCAGGAATTGATTTAGCAGCAGAGTTGATTGATAGTGGAAAGGCAAATGAAAAACTAGAAGAGTTTATAAAAGAATCAAACAAATAGGAGCGTATATTATGATTTTAGAAGATATTGTTGAAAGTACAAAAGAACGTGTTGAAACAAATAAAAAACGTCATTCAATTTATGAATTAAAAGAAAAGGCCTTTGCAATGCCTATTGACCAAAGTTTTCCTTTTAAAAAAGCTTTAGAAAAAGATGGAATGTCTTATATTTTAGAAGTTAAAAGACATTCACCATCAAAAGGACAAATTGTTTCCACTTTTGATTTTAAAGCAATTGCGAAAGAATATGAAATGATTGGAGCAGATGCTATTTCAGTAGTAACTGAACCTGATTATTTTAAAGGGGATGATGATTTTTTAAGAGAAATCAAACGTATTGTGAAAATTCCTGTTTTAAGAAAAGATTTTGTTGTAGATGAATATATGGTTTATGAATCTAAAATCTTAGGAGCAGATGCAATTTTATTAATTGCAGGTGTTTTAGATGAAATTACATTAATGCGTTGTGTTAATTTAGCGCATAATTTAGGTATGTCAGCAATTGTTGAAACACACAGTTCAATGCAAGTAAAAAAAGCATTGCGTGTAGGCGCTAAAATTATTGGTGTAAATAACAGAGATTTAAGAGATTTCAGTGTTGATTTAAATACAACATTAAAATTAAGAGATATGGTCGATGATGATGTTATCTTTGTCTCTGAAAGTGGTATTAAAACAAGAGAAGATATTGAATTATTAGAAAAATATCATGTAAATGCTGTCTTAATTGGTGAAGCTATGATGAAAAGCCATGATAAAAGACATACATTAGAAGTTTTAAAAGGTATTGATGAAGAAGATTAAAATTTGTGGTTTAAAAAGAAGCGAAGATGTTGATTATGTTAATACATATCAACCTGATTATGTTGGCTTTGTTTTTGCGGGGAAAAAAAGAAAGATTACTTATGATCAGGCAAAAGAATTAAAAAAAGGTCTTTTATCTTCGATTCAAGTTGTAGGTGTTTTTGTAAATGAGGATATTTCTTTTGTTGAAAAATTAGTTAAAAATGATGTTATTGATCTTGTACAATTGCATGGTCAAGAAACAAATGAATATATAAAGATTTTAAAACAAAAAATAGATGTTCCAATTATTAAAGCAATTCAAATTAAAAATGATGATTCTTTCAATGTAGACTATGACGTTGATTATTATCTTTTCGATCATGGTTCTGGAGGAACTGGGGAAAGTTTTGATTGGTCTATGTTGAAAGAAGTCAATAAACCTGTATTTTTGGCAGGGGGAATCAATCTTTCTAATATTGATGAAGCTTTAAAAATGAATGTTTATGGATTAGATGTTTCAAGTGGTGTTGAAACAGATGGTTTTAAAGATAGGGAAAAAATTAAGGAAATCGTAAGGAGAGCTAGAAATGAAAGGTAGATATGGAATACATGGGGGACAGTACATACCTGAAACTTTAATGAGTGAAATTCATAAAATTGAAGAAGCTTATGAGTTTTATAAAAATGATCAAGCATTTAATGATGAACTTAATACATTATTAAAAGAATATGCTGGTAGACCATCTTTATTATATTATGCGAAAAAGATGACAGAAGATTTAGGTGGCGCTAAAATCTATTTAAAAAGAGAAGATTTAAACCATACAGGTTCTCATAAAATCAACAATGTATTAGGACAAGCTTTAATGGCTAAAAAAATGGGAAAAACAAGAATTATTGCTGAAACTGGTGCTGGGCAACATGGTGTAGCTACAGCCACAGCAGCAGCCTTGCTTGGACTTGAATGTGAAATTTTTATGGGAAAAGAAGATACAGATCGTCAAGCTTTAAATGTTTATCGTATGGAACTTTTAGGAGCTAAAGTACATCCTGTAACTACAGGGACAATGACTTTAAAAGATGCGGTCAATGAAGCAATGAGAGAATGGACAAAACGTGTGGATGATACGATGTATGTTTTAGGTTCTGTGATGGGACCTCATCCATTTCCAATGATGGTGAGAGATTTCCAAAGTGTGATTTCTAAAGAAGCAAGAGAACAAATTCTTGAATATGAAGGTAAACTTCCTACAGCTGTGATGGCTTGTGTTGGTGGTGGAAGTAATGCGATGGGAATGTTCTATAATTTTATCAATGATAAAGATATAAAACTTATTGGTTGTGAAGCCGCTGGTAAAGGTGTCGATACAGCTTTAACAGCAGCAACAATTGCGACAGGATCATTAGGTGTCTTCCATGGAATGAAATCTTACTTCTGTCAAGATAAATACGGTCAAATTGCACCTGTTTATTCTCTTTCAGCCGGTTTAGATTACCCAGGTATTGGACCTGAACATGCTTATTTACATGATACAAAACGTGCACAATATGTACCAGTTACAGATGATGAAGCAGTGGATGCTTTTGAATACATTGCAAAAACTGAAGGAATTATTTGTGCCATTGAAAGTGCACATGCGATTGCACATGCAATCAAAATAGCATCAACTATGAAAAAAGATGATATTTTAATTGTCTGTCTTTCAGGTAGAGGAGATAAGGATGTTGCAGCGATTGCAAGATATAGGGGGAAAGAAATCTATGAATAGAATATATAAAGCTTTTGAAAATAAAAAAGCCTTCATTGGTTTTTTAACAGCAGGAGATCCTGTAATAGATAAAACAGTAGACTATATTTTAGATATCGAAGAAGCAGGGGCTAGTTTGATTGAAATTGGTATTCCCTTTTCTGATCCAATTGCTGAAGGACCAACCATTCAAGAAGCAAATGTACGTGCTTTAAAAAACAAAGTTACAACAGATGATGTTTTTGAAATGGTTAAAAAAGTAAGAGAAAAAAGTGATATTCCTTTATGTTTTATGACTTATTTAAATGTTGTTTTCCATTACGGTTATGATGAATTCTTTAAAAAATGTCAAGAAGTTGGCATTGATGGTATTATTCTTCCAGATTTACCTTATGAAGAAAGCCAAGAAGTCAAAGATGTTTGTTATAATTATGATGTTACTTTAATTTCAATGATTGCCCCAACAAGTAAAGATCGTGTTGAAATGATTGCAAAAGAAGCAAAAGGATTTATCTATCTTGTATCGTCAATGGGTGTTACAGGAACAAGAGATAATACTTCATTTGCAAGTAATTTAGAAGAAATCATAGAACATATCCATCAAGTAACAGATACACCAGTTGCTATTGGTTTTGGTATTAATAAACCAGAACAAGTAAAAGAGTTTAAACAATATGCTGATGGTGTCATTGTTGGTAGCGCAATTGTTAATATTATTAAAGAACATGGAAATCATGCAGATCTACCTTTAAGAGAATATATCCAATCACTTACAAAAGAACTTTAAGGAGATAGTTGAAAAACTATCTTTTTTTATATTTTTTAATGTAACTATTGACGTTACATTAAAAGGATGCTACATTATTAATGTAATAAAGATGATTACATCGAGGAGGAGAAAGAAATGAATAAAGTAATTGAATTTTTAAATGCCAACCCAGTGCAATATCTTGCAACAGTAGGAAGAGATGGTAAAGCTAAATGTCGTCCATTTATGTTTGCTGGAGAAATGGATGGTAAATTATGGTTTTGTACAAACAACCAAAAAGATGTTTACAAAGATATGTTAGAAAATCCTGAAATTGAAATTAGTGTTTCATCACCAGAATATGCTTGGATTAGATTACATGGTAAAGCTATTTTTGAAAATAACATGCCTGTAAAAGAAATGTGTATTGCTAATCCTATCGTTAAAGGACAATATCAAACAGCTGATAATCCAATTTTTGAAGTGTTCTATTTAGAAGATGCACATGGTTTAATTGCTGATTTCA
>OGIE01001496.1_pt1 | contig 32464 bp, 18 predicted proteins | sample 1571581 | NCBI WGS metagenome assembly OGIE01 (sample SAMEA2582021, study PRJEB24529) | metagenome | biome: Human gut stool | place: China | collected 2011 | reverse complement strand
ACGACCCCCTGCTCCCAAAGCAGGTGCGCTAACCGGACTGCGCTACACCCCGAATGCCTTATTTCTTAAAAGCGAGTGCAAAGGTAGAAATAATTTGGTAACAAACAAAGAAATATGAAGTTTTTTTAGAAAAAATATTTTCCATAAGTTCTAAAAGCCTGTAAAACAATAGTGCTACTCATGGTTGTTCCGTACCAACTCCGTATCAAGTCCGTGTCTGCTCCGTAGTATCTCCGTACTCTATAGATACGGACCTCATACGGAGTTGCTACGGAGCAGACACGGACTTGATACGGAGTTGGTACGGAGTTCATATGGAGCTGATATGCCCCCAACTTGTGAATGGGTATCCTATACTAAATAGGATAAAAAGATGAAATAATATCTGGCAAAACAATATATTTCGTTTAACTTTATCCCCGCAAACAATTAGTACATCTCAACGTTACACTATAAAATAAAAGACATCATGAAAAAACAAATTTTCAGCATGGCTGTTATGGCAGTCATATTTGCCGCTTGTGGCGGAGGAACAAAGGCTCCTGTCACAGTGGTAGGTTCTTGGGTAATGCCTATTGAAGGACAACCCGGAGAAATGCAAGGCATTAAATTAGAAGACAACGGTGAAGCATCTTCCATCAATATGCATACATTGGTATACAAAGAATGGGATCAACAAGGTGATAACCTTTATCTGACTGTAAAAAGTATTGGCAATGGAATTGAAATTGAAGGGGTGGATACGCTGAAGATTGATAAACTGACGGCAGACTCTCTGGTATTGAGTTCCAATTACGGATACACACTGGAATATGTGAGACAGAAATAGCATAAACCACTTATAATAATGCCTGGCGATTTAAATATCACCAGGCATTTTTTTATTTTATCTCACCAACAGTTATCTCGGACGAATTTCCCGTCGCATAAACATAACATAGGAAAGCGCGAAACAGAGAATTGTGACTGCAATCAGTCCTGTCAGTTGCGGCCATATCACTAGCAAACTCTGTCCCAACGGGAGAGGGCTGGGTATTGCTCCCTGCACTTGCTCCATCATCAGCGGCCCAAGGCTCCGGACAGACGGCATCAGCAATACAGAAGTTGCCTGATTGAATAATTCGCAAGGATTAAACGACATTATTCCCCAAACTATTTTCTGATAACCGATAGCATAATAAGGATTCATCACCTCCGAAGGTATAAGCATCCTGGCAATCCAATTGACAATCATCGTATAGAATACACTAAAGAACAACCATATTGCCACTGAAGCTAAAGCTGAAGTTGCCGTCTGACGGAAACAAAGCGAGAACAATATCGCCATATTCAGCCAAAGTCCCACATAAAAGATACTTAGGATAAGAAAGAAGACAATACGTCCAAATTCTTCCGGGGTAGGTGGGATACCGATAGCAACCAGCCCGGCACCCATTACCAGAAATCCCAGCACGAACAACATAATAGCTATTACAATCAATGCTGCCAGAAATTTGGCATTTATCATACAATCACGATGAATAGGCTGTGACAGTATACGGCATAATGTTCCCTTATTCTGTTCCGAATTCATGGCGTCAAAACCTAATGCGATGCCCAGTAACGGACCTAAAAAATTGATAAACAACACAAAAGAGGGGAGAGTGCCATCCGATACAGTAAATAACTTCAGAAAGAAAAATGCATCTTCTGCGTTACCGGATTTGATAGCCTCACGCATGCTGGTGAGCGACGTGTACAATGCTCCCATACAAGTAAGGGTAATGATGACAAGTAGAATAATAAACCGCCAACTGCGGACGTGATCTCTTATCTCTTTATTGACTATCACCCAGAAAGGTTGTTCAGCTTTGTTCATGTTTCTCGCCTCCTTCCTTTACATAGTTATTATAAATATCAATAAGCTCTACTTTCTTACTTTCCATTTCCCTGAGATCGAGTTGTGCTAGCAATTTCCCATGATTAAACACCCCTACACGATCACAAGCCTTCTGCACTTGGTCTAAGTTATGAGAGGAAAATAGTACGGTGAGAGAATGTACTCTGCTCAAATTACGGATTAATTCAATGAATTCTTGAATTCCGGTAGGGTCGATGCCCGACGTCGGCTCATCCAGAATAACTATTTCAGGATTCTTAATGAGCACATCCGCCAGTCCCAGACGTTGCCTCATACCCCGGGAATATTTCCCGGTCTTTTTATTTATCTGTTCAGCAAGTCCCACGCGATTCAGAAGTTCCATTGCCTTTTCTTTTGCTTCTTTTTTTGAAAAGCCATTCAGAAGTGCCGTATAAACCAGATTTTCCAGTCCGGTCATGTCGTCATAAAAGCCTAAATCTTCGGGGAGATAACCGATCTTCCTCTTTACCTCGATAGGGTTCATTGTGGAGTTAATTCCACAAATTTCAACCTTGCCGGAAGTCGGTTCGGTCAGTCCCAGCATCATCAGGATAGTTGTCGACTTGCCTGCACCGTTCGGCCCCAGCAATCCGAAGATTTCTCCTTTACAAATAGACAGGTTGATATGGTCTACAGCTGTGAAATTACCGTATTTCTTCGTCAGATCGGTAAGCACAATCACTTGTTCGCCCATAATTACCTCCTTCCATATTTGCGGAACAGATAGTATACGCCTCCTACAGCTACAACGATGATTAATATTCCTACCCATCCCCACAGCATCGGAGTTTTTACTGCGATACGGAATTGCGCAGTAGCATTCACTTCAGGGGTCTTAGCTTCCATTGTCGCAACGTAGTCACCCGGCAGAGCTTTCTTCGAAGCTTTCATCACAGCCGTTACGGTAGCAGTTTCTCCTGCCTTCAACATCTCTATTTTAGCAGGTTCAAAAGAGACTTCCCAATCCTGAGGCTTACCCGATGAGAGTTGGATATCTTTCAGCAAAGAAGAACCAGTGTTCCTTACCACCAGTTCCAGACGCTTCACATCTCCGGCTGTTATTTCGGTACTCAGCAATCCTCGTGGAGTGGTCAGATCCATTTGATACGTTCCCGTAACTACTACTTCCAAATCCAAATCGGCCGAAGTATTACCGGCAACCGCACGCACCGAAATCTTGTAATTTCCTGCTTCTACATTGGCCGGCGGAGTGACATCGATTGATACGTTCTGACTAGCATTTGCTTCTACTTGTGCCGAAGTAGCCTGCTTGTAGTTGGGCTTGAAGATGACGTTCCAACCTCTGGGAGCATTAGCCATCAAAGCATATAATTGCTGGTCGGCAGTCTGATTCTTCAATACGGCACTGAAGGTGAATGTTGATTTAGAATTGCCCTGCATATTGGGCTGATCGGTAGTGAATTCGGTCTGATAAGTGCCTTGTTGGGCCACGATGACCGTTAGGGGAAGTTGGCAATCTCCAGCAGAGACAACGAAATTATAACTGCCCTTGTTTATTTTCAGCGGAACATCCAACTTCAGATTGAAATCTTTCTTTTCATTGGGCAATACAGCCAGTTTATTTACATTCCAACCACCCGATTTTATCTCACGCTTCCAACTTGATGGTAATCCGGTAACAGCCAAATCGGCATTGACCGGAGATTCCGAATTGTTAATCAAATCAATTTTGTAGTCAATGCTCGTCCCCGGAGAAACGGAAATTTTTGTGTAAGGAGAATAAAGAAACACACTTGATACAGAGTCAGAGGCATGTGTGTTGTTCATGGGTATCAACCCCAACAAAATTGTTAATAGCAGCAAATAATTGGTTCGCATAGTCATATGAAATTTTATGGTTAATTAAATATGAATTATCGATTTGTGAGGCTGCAAAAATAAAAAATGGAATAATTAGCATCTGTTAAAAGCAATAAAATATCAACACATATATTTTACGATTATATAATATTGGTATTTTTTAATAACCACAAACAATCATTTGCAGGTAAAGGTGATTCTCTAACTGAATTGTAGAGTAAAACAGCTTCCTTTGTCTGGTTCTGAATAGACGGAAATATTTCCTCCATGCTGGTTCATGATCTGCTTACAAAGGCTTAGTCCAATGCCCGAGCCTGCTGTTTTTGTGGTGAAGAATGGAACGAATATCTTATCCTGCACTTCGGGCAAAATGCCCTCACCGTTATCCCGAACTGTGATGGTGCAGCGCCATGAAGAAAGAGAAGAAGTCACTTTGGGAGCAAAGACGGCTTTTACTTCAATCTTGGGCACTTCACGACGAGAGGATGCTTCACGGGCATTTTTCAGAAGATTAATAAGCACTTGTTCTATTTGAGCACGATCCACGTCCAAGACTTTGTCTGATGGCGGTAATTCAAAATGAATCGTTTGGTCCGGAAACAGTTTCTGCAAGTCTGCAAATAGTTCGCGAACAGGCACAATTGTGCGAACGGGAACCGGAAGGCGGGTGAGACGGCGGTAGTTTTCTACAAATCCCAACAATCCTTTACTGCGCCGATGGATGGTTTGCATGGCTTGCAGCATTACGGCATACTCTTTTTCACCCGTTGCATGTTGCAATGCTACGGGTACTCCACGCTCACTTAAGGTTTCGGAAAGGGAAATGATAGGAGTAATAGAATTCATGATTTCATGGGTGAGGACACGGATAAGTTTTTGCCAAGCTTCCATTTCATTCCGTTCCAATACAGAGTGAATGTTCTTCAAACTGATAAGCCGCCGCTCCGTACCGCGAGCCACGAAAAGGGTAGTAGCTACAGCCATCTCCAGAGTAGCTCCATTGCGGTGGATACGCATAACATGTGTTTCACCGGAAGAAAGGTTCAGAAGTTCAATCGGTAGCTGCGGCTCCTGTCCCAATTGAGCAGTGGCGGCACGGTTCATCCATTCGATGCGCCCGGATATATCGGTCACTAACACGGCGGTATCTACTTTATTCAGGAGACTTTCATAGTATTGGTGCTTCACTTCCTCTTCCAGCAGACGCCCACGGAAAGCTTGCAAGGTTTCAGATAACTCCATAGCCATCTCTGTCATTAATTTATTTTTATATGGCGGGCGAAAGGCTTGCGTCATATCATTGTAACGCAGGCTATCCGTCAGACGGCGCATCATCTGCAACTGCTTTATCTGCATATAATAAAGGTGCATGCCTGTTCCCAATAGGAATAGGAACGTAATAAGCGTACTAAACCACAACTCAGCGCGGAATAATACATATACACCGATAGAAAGCACTGCCAAAAGACAAATGTGCAGAATCATAACCAGAGAATACCGCTTCATGCTTATTTTATTTACAGACCTAATTTTTCGATCTTCCTATACAACGCAAACCGCGTGATGCCCAGATACTCCGCTGCCCTCGTCATATTTCCTTCGCTCAAGCGCATCGCTTTTTCCACTGCCTGCCGTTCCAATAGTTCCAGATTTAGTACTTCTTCCTCTTTCTTTAGGCGGGGAGTTGAAGCCTGAAATATGAAATTATCAGGGCGGAGCAGCGAACCATCCCCCAAAATCACAGCACGCTCCATTGTGTGCTGCAATTCTCTCACATTGCCCGGCCAGGCATATTTCAGCAATTTAGCTTTCGCCTCACGCGTCAGTCCACGCATTTCTTTCTGATATTTTCGGGCATAACGTTGCAGGAAATAGTCGGCCAACAGAAGAATATCATTCCCTCGTTCCCGCAAAGGAGGAATGTGCAGCTCAATCGTATTGATGCGGTAAAGTAAGTCCTGCCGAAATTCTCCTTCTTCAACCAAACGGCGTATATCCGCATTGGTGGCACAAATCAAGCGTACATCAATAGATACCGCCTGAGTGCTTCCCAGACGACTAATTTGCCTTTTTTCAATGGCTGTCAGCAACTTTGCCTGCATAGGTAACGAGAGATTTCCTATTTCATCCAGAAACAACGTACCGCCCGTTGCCACCTCCATACGTCCGGCTTTCGACTTCCGGGCATCGGTAAATGCCCCTTTTTCATAACCGAATAATTCACTCTCAAACAGCTGTTCCGGAATACTTCCGAGGTCAATCGTCACAAACGGTCGTCCATAGCGGGGTGAACTGCGATATAGCAAACGGGCTATTACATCTTTTCCCGTTCCATTCTCGCCAAGAATGAGAATATTAGCATCCGTATCACGTAGTTTCTCTACCGTTGAAAAAACATCCTGCATCGCAGCAGACTCGCCGATAATGGACTCTTCCGCACCACTCCCGGCACCACTCAGCACTTCCACTTGCTCTTTCAGCAGATTGACCTCGCAACGGGAACGCCGCAATTTGATGCCGGAGAAAAGCGTAGCAAGCAGTTTCTCCTTTTCCCAGGGTTTCGGAATAAAGTCTGTAGCACCGGCCTTGATGGCTCGCACCGCTTTATCCGTATCTGCATATGCTGTCATGAAGATAACGACGGCCTGCGGGTCAATGTGCAGAATTTGTTCCAGACTTTCAAAGCCTTCCTGCCCGCTGATGGCATCACGGCTAAAGTTCATATCCAACAATATAATATCCGGCTGGAAAGTTGTCATAAAATGCTCGATGCGGTCAGGAGTTACCGCCACTTTTATCTTTTCGGCATAGGGTTCCAGCAAAAGGTTGAGGGCAAAGAGTACGTCCTCATTATCATCTACTATCAGTATTTTCCCAAGTTGTTCCATGGTTGTTTTTATTCTACGCAGCAAAGATAGATATTATTTCCATGTGTTGTGCGTGCGTATACGCACTATTTTTGTGCGGTATAGCACACGAATCAATATATAACACAAAGAATTAATTGTTGATATACAACCATTTACGATTTTGGCATAAGATTTGAAAGTCTTTTATCAAAAGGGATATACTATGTACAAAAATATACTTTTATCACTGATAACTTGCGGTACTCTGGTAACCGTTGCTGCCCAGGAACGTACCCTGGACCTGACTTTAGAACAAACAATAGAGCGTGCCCGTCAGCAATCGCCCGATGCGCAAACAGCCCGTCACAGTTTCCGTTCGGCCTATTGGAGTTATAAATATTACCGCGCCAATTACTTACCTGCATTGAAGCTGACTTCCGATCCAGCCTTGAATCGTGCAATCAATAAAATCACCATGAGTGATGGTAGTGTGAAATTTGTGGAACAGAATCTTCTAAGTACCGACCTCACACTGAGCCTCACACAGAATATACCCTGGACAGGTGGTACGCTATTCGTGGAAACTTCTGCTCAACGACTTGACTTGTTCAGTGATAATACCATTTCCTGGCAGACGTCACCCATAAATATCGGCTATAGTCAAGCACTTTTCGGATACAATAGTCTGAAATGGAACCGCCGCATCGAGCCATTACGCTACCGGGAGGCAAAGAAAACCTATGTAGAAACTCTGGAACTCGTTGCCGCACGCGCCACGCAGAAATTCTTCGCCCTTGCCACGGCACAGAGCAATTATGAAATTGCTTCTACCAACTATGCCAATGCAGACACCTTGTATATATACGCGCAAGGGCGCTATAACATTGGTACCATCACCGAAAATGAAATGTTGCAACTGGAACTGAATAAACTGACTGAAGAGACCAACCGCATGAACGCACATATCGAGGTAGAAGATTGTATGCAGGAACTCCGTTCGTATCTCGGTATTCAGGAAGATGTGTTGATAAAGGTGGAGGTCAACGACCATGTCCCCAGTCTTCACATAGACTTGAATGCCGCCTTGATGACAGCAAGAGAAAATAGCCCGGACATACTGAATATGCAGCGTCGCAAGCTGGAGAGTGAAAGCAATGTAGCCAATGCCCGCGCCAATGCCGGTTTGAAAGCTGACCTCTATCTCCGTTTCGGACTGACACAGACAGGAAACAAGTTGAAAGATGCTTATCACAATCCTTTAGATCAACAATACGTCACCCTCGGCATCAATCTGCCAATATTGGATTGGGGGCGGGGAAAGGGGCAGGTTCGCGTGGCCCGTTCCAATCGCGACTTGACATATACTCAGGTAGAACAGGATAAAACTGACTTTGAATTGAATGTCCGCAAACTGGTACAGCAATTCAACCTGCAATCGCAACGCGTACACATTGCCGCCCGCACTGACGAAACAGCGCAACGGCGTGCCGATGTAGCCCGAAGACTTTATATTTTAGGCAAATCTACCGTACTCGACCTTAATGCATCCATCAGCGAAAAGGATGCTGCACGACGTAATTATATAACAGCATTATATAATTACTGGAGTCTGTACTATACTCTCCGCAGCATTACGCTCTATGATTTTGAACTGGATGCCCCACTGACGGAAACGGAAAGGATAGAGGCGGTAATGGATGAGATGATAAGAAAATAGAATGATAAATCATATACTGTATAACCTGATTATAAATCGAAAACATAAATAGCATCATGGATATTAAACTCGAAAAGAAGCCTTGGTACATCCGCTACCGTTATTATCTGGCAGGAGGCGTGGTTTTCCTCGCTTTCCTCATCTACGTCATTATTCTTTCTGCCGGTCCGAGCAAACTTCGCATCGACCAGGAAAATGTGCAGATTGCCGAAGTGAAGAACGATAAGTTCATGGAATATGTAGATGTGGAAGGACTTATCCAGCCAATTCTCACCATCAAGATCAATGCCCGTGAGTCAGGCAGTGTAGAACGTATCATAGGCGAGGAGGGAAGCCTGCTTCAAAAAGGAGATACCATCCTTATGCTTGAAAACCCGGACCTTTTGCGCAGCATCGAAGACCAACGCGATGATTGGGAAAAACAACTGATAACCTATCAGGAGAAAGAAATCGAGATGGAGCAGAAAAGTCTGAACCTGCAACAACAAACTTTGCAGACTAATTACGAACTGGATCGCCTCAAGAAAAGTTTCGACCTCGACAAGGAAGAATATAAAATGGGAATCAAGAGCAAAGCTCAACTGGAAGTTTCCGAAGACGAATACAACTATAAAGTGAAAAATGCCCAGCTACAACGCGAAAGCCTTCGTCATGATTCCGCTGTGACCGTTATCCGTAAAGACTTAATCCGCAACGACCGTGAACGTGAACGCAAGAAGTATGAACGTGCCTGCGAACGACTGGACAACTTAATTGTAAAGGCTCCCGTCGCCGGTCAGCTTAGTTTTGTAAAAGTAACTCCGGGACAGCAGGTTTCTTCTAACGAAAGTATTGCGGAAATCAAGGTGTTAGATCAATATAAGATACATACATCTCTTAGTGAATATTACATAGACCGTATTACAACGGGACTTCCTGCTACAATAAACTATCAAGGACGCAAATATCCGCTTCGCATCACCAAAGTAGTTCCTGAAGTAAAAGACCGTACTTTTGATGTCGACCTGGTATTTACTGGAGAGATGCCGGACAATGTGCGTGTCGGTAAGAGTTTCCGAGTACAGATAGAGTTGGGACAACCAGAACAAGCTATTGTTATTCCACGTGGCAATTTCTATCAAGCTACTGGTGGACAATGGATTTATAAACTAAACGCATCCAAGAGCAAAGCAACACGCGTTCCTCTTAGTATCGGACGTCAAAATCCCCAACAATACGAGATTACAGACGGTTTACAGCCGGGTGATTGGGTAATTACGACAGGATATGATAACTTTGGCGAAGCAGAAGAATTGATATTGAAATAAGAACGAATATCATGATACAGCACTATCTAAAAATAGCTATCAGAAACCTGCTAAGATATAAAGCACAGACTTTAATTAGTGTTATTGGTCTGGCTGTAGGTTTTGCCAGCTTTGCTTTATCTGGCATGTGGGTGAATTATGAGCAGAGTTATGATACTTTCCATGATGGAGCTGATAGAATTTATGTGGCATCTATTTCTTCTGTTTTTTACTCAAGCGGTTATTCCACTATAACTTCTCCTTTGTTAGCACCTTATCTGGTCAAGAACTTTCCTGGAATAGAGTCGGCTACCTATACCAATTTTACAACGGAATTTAACGATGAACAAAGCAGACACTGGAAAATGATATCAGTGGACAGTGCTTTTATTTCAATCTTTCCGGTTACAGTGCTGGAAGGTAACCTACAGTTTCTGTACAATACTGCTGACGAAGTTGCCATCAGTGACAAAGCCGCCCGCATGCTTTTCGGCGATGAATCTCCCATAGGTAAAGAATATCCATTTGATAAAAAGATGACTATTACGGCTGTGGTGCAAGAGTGGAAAGGGCATTCCAATTATGATTTTGATGTTATTTCAAGACGCAAAGCTCCTAAATATCAAGAATGGGGGTATGCTGATGGAACAACTTTGTTTCGCGTTGCTCCGGGCACCAACATCGATGCCTTGCAGAAGAAACTGGAAAGTATGGAAGTAGATATGAGAGGTACTATAAGAAAATATCCTGTTCGAATTACTCCATTAACAGAAATGCACTATACATATCCCTATTATAATACATTTGTCCGTATAGAGTATGTTCGCCTCTTTTGTTTAGTCAGCATGCTGATAGTGCTGGGAGCATTATCTAACTACCTTATCATATATCTAATACGCATCCGCATGAGACAGCGCGAGTGGGCACTTCGTAAAGTAAACGGAGCAACAGAGAAAAGTCTTATAATCCTGCTGATGTCTGAGATTATATTACTGTTGTTTGCTGCAATCCTGGTCGGGCTGCTACTGGTAGAAATTTGTCTTCCTACATTTAAACAGTGGTCTTACATATTTGAGGAAAGTTATTTCTTCTATAAAGAGACACTCATTTATATGTCAATTGCAACAGGAATTGTTTTGCTTTTTGCCTGGGGAACCTTAGCAGTTCAGCGGCACTTTACATTGCAGTCTGCCATATCTTCCGTTTTCACCAGCCGTTTCTCTGTTTTTTATCGCCGGATGGGGCTCTGGCTTCAGTTGGTTATCAGTATCGGATTCATCTTTTGCACAGTAGTAATGATAAAACAGCTGCACCATCTCCGTACTTCTGCTGATATGGGAGTTACTCACACTGATGTAGAGTATGTGGCTTACCTCCAAGGTATTTCTGACGATGAAAAGGAGAACTGGGTAAGGCTGATGAAAGAGATTCCAGGCATTGACTTCCGAGAAGTTTCAAACTTACCTTTGCCTGGCTCTTCCAATTCAATGTTTACTACAATAGAATGGGATGATAAACAACCGGGAGATGAAGAGATTGCAATCAGTAGCTTTCAGGTTTCAAAGGAAACATTCAATTTATTCGGATTACAATTAGTGACTGGCATTTTTCCGGATGAATCATCTGACCGTAATGATGTTCTAATCAATGAAGCTCTCGCCAAGAAATTTGGATGGAAAAATCCTATAGGAAAAAAGTTCTCCAAATCTTATGTAGTTGCCGGTGTTCTGAGAGACATTCGTCTTTCACCAACAGTAGAAGCAATGCCGGCCGTATATACTATATCAATGTTTCCTCCCAGAAAAGAATACGCGTATACCTATCATGGAAAGTATGAGGATGCCCAGAAAGCCATTAACGAGCACATTAAGCAGAACTACCCTGACTTTTATATGTGGTCACGAAGTTTCAGCCGCATCATTGATGATGCCACCGCTTCCGAACGTGTTCTGATGAAGCTACTTACTGTATCATCTATAATTTGCATCATTATTGCAGTCTTCGGAGTATTTTCCCTGGTCAATCTTTCGTGCGAACAACGGCGTAAAGAGATTGCCGTTCGCAAAGTGAATGGAGCTACGATATCAGACATCATCGGCATCTTTCTCCGGGAGTATATGAGCATACTGGCATTGGCTGCAATTGTGGCTTTTGCAACAGGCTACATTGTCATGAAACACTGGTTGGAAGGGTATGTAATCCAAACGACCATTACTTGGTGGATTTATGTGGCTATTCTGGCAACGGTGATTGTTATCATTTCCATCAGTATAGGTTGGCGGATATGGCAGGCAGCACGACAGAATCCGGCTAAAGTAATTAAAAGCGAATAATAATAAAATTATATTTGAAAGATATGAAAACACTTCAATACGCCTGGCGTTTCCTGATACGCTCAAAGTCATATACCATCATCAATCTGCTGGGGCTTGCTTTCAGTCTGGCATGTTGCATTATCCTGGTTCGTTATATCCATAGAGAACTGACAGTAGACAACAATTGCATCGACCGGGAACAGGTCTATGGTATCAAAAGGGACATAAATGGTAACATATATCTGTCTACCCTTATAAGTAGCAAAGACAGCAGTCTTATCGATCAACGCTATATCAATAAGCAAACCAGTTTCATTCCATTAGAGAAAGACTATGTGATGGTGGGAACGAACCGTTTCCCTTCACGGATGATTGTGACGGATAGTGTATTCTTTCAACTGTTCCGTTATCCAGTAGTACAAGGCAATATTACATTACGCTCTCCCCAATCTGCCTTGGTTACAGAAACATTTGCACGGAAACTTTTTGGGAAAGAAAATCCTGTGGGCAAAGTGATTCGCAGCTCCAACGACAAAGATATAACAATTGAAGGCGTATTGGGTAATCCGGAAAACAAGACCTTTCTGCAATTTGATGTAGTACTATCCAAAACTTCGTCCAGCAGTTGGGAACGCATGCCTATAGATTTATTTTCATTTATGCCGGGAACCGATATGGATAAACTGAATAAGGAAGGGCGTAATCCCCAATATGTAAACTCTCCCGAAAGTGGTGATACACGTACCTATACTTACTCTTTTATCCCAGTCAAAGAGCTCTATTGGGACACTTCCATCAGCAATGAAGAACCATTGATGTTCTTTACCGGTAGTTACCCCCACCTATTGATTATGATAGGAGTATGCTTACTGGTGTTACTGACAGGTATCATCAATTTCATCAATATCTACCTGGTAGCCATGCTCCGGAGAGGAAAAGAGTATGGGTTGAAGAAAGTGTTCGGTGCAAGAGGAAAGGAATTATTCTTCAATATATGGACAGAAAATACATTGCTGGTATCAGCTGCCATGCTGATAGCTTGGCTGTTCATAGAGATAAGTGCCGCGCCTGTGAAGAGCCTGTTCAATTATCACTTTGTCTATACTGCATTCGACTGGCAATTGTCGTTAGCTATATTGATAATACTGCCATTGATTACCTCCGTCTATCCGTTTATAAAATACAATTATACTCCGCCTATAATTTCAATTCGTTCTATTGGTTCAGAAAATCGTTCGGTGCGTTCACGTATCCTGTTTCTGGGAATTCAGTATATGCTTACCTTCTTGTTGGTGGTGCTCTCACTCTACTTCAACAACCAGTTGGATGTATTGCTCAATACTGAACCTGGTTTCCGCACGAAAGACATTATCATTGCTCAGTTGGCCTATGAGTCCAAAGACTTCAGTTCTTATACCGATGAAAGCATGAAACTGCGTCAAGAGCGGATAGAGGCATTGGATAATGAACTTTCCTCGTGTCCATACATAGAAGATTTCGAATCCAGCTACACTGATATCCTCAAAGGTGATTACGGCAGTAATTACATAAGTGACGAAGGAAAGAAGGCTTACTTGAACATGCGTTTTGCAACACCTCATTTCTTCCATATTTATAATATAAAACTAATCGAAGGAGAACTGCCCAACCTGAAAGATAAAGATTTCTGGGGAGTGCTGGTAGTAAACCGTGCCGCTATGGAGGCTTTGGGTTACACTACTTGCCAAGGTGCCAATGTCACAGAAGAAAACTCACTGAGGCGGGGAACTTCCGGCCAATCCCAGCCTATCGCAGCAGTAGTAGATGATTATTATAGCGGACATTTATCTCTGGGAAAGAAACCAACTGTCTATATGGTAAGTAACCGCATGAGTGGTGATGTTTATCAGATAGCTTGTACGCCGGGGAAGAAGAAAGAAGTGCTCGACTTTTTACGCAAAACAGAATTGAAAATTTATGGAAGTGAAGACTTTGAATATAGTATCCTGGAGGAGGATGTGAAAGCAATCTATGCTCAAGACCAGCAAATAGCTATTATCTACTCCGTCTTTGCCTGTATTGCAATAGCTATTGCCAGTCTCGGATTATTCGGCATTTCTCTGTTTGACATCCGTCAGCGTTATCGCGAAATCACAATCCGTAAGGTAAACGGTGCACAGTTGAAAGACCTTTATCCATTGCTGCTACGTAAATATATGGCAGTGTTGGGTGTCGCATTCTTGTTAGTGATCCCTCTTTCCTGCTATATTATTCATATATATACAAGTGGTTTTGCCGTAAAAGCGCCTGTTACCATCGGTATATTTATAATAGGCTTAGTAATAGTTACAGTTATTTCATTGGGCACTTTGTTATGGCAAGTACGAAAAGCAGCCAATATAAACCCGGCTGAGATTATGAAATATGAATAACAAGATATAATAATACAGGAAAAAAATAGAATGAAAATATGAAAACACTCAGATACGCTTGGCGTTTCCTAATACGCTCTAAATCATATACCGCTATTAATATTATCGGGTTAGCACTGAGTCTGGCATGTACTATCATATTAGTCCGCTACATTCATCGGGAACTCCTAGTAAATACACATTGCACAGATGCTGAAAATGTCTATATTCCACTTCGCGATATAGATGGCAATGTATTCCCGGGTAGTGTAGGGGCAGATAGCGGAGCGGACACTATTTATTTTCAGCCTGAAGCTATCAAAGAAAGAAGTAATTTCATTACATTCTGCAATGATAATGTGACGATTGATGAAAAGCCTTATGCTGTCCAAGTATTAGTAGCTGATACAGCTTTCTTCCATTTCTTTAATTATCCGCTGAAAGGCAAACGGATGATAGCTCCGGAAGAGGCTCTTATCACCCGGAAATTCGCTAAGCGTGTATTTGGAGAAAAGAATCCGATAGGGCAGATTATGGAATATTCCGGAGGCAAACACCTCACTATTTGCGGCATATTGGATGAACCGGCATGCAAATCTTCACTGACATTTGATGTTGTGGTAAACCTCAACCTTAAAACAAGAAGAGAATGGAGCAGAATGTATGTTGAACTTCTACGTTTCATGCCAGGAGTCGATATGAATGCTATTAATGCTTCCAGTAACGTCTACCGCCAGACATCACAAGGGTTTAGAATACGGTATAACTTCATTCCTGTCAGCCAACTTTATTGGAACAAAGAATTGGCGGCTTCCGGTGATGATCCTGAAATATGGCATTACAGTAGCCGTTCCCACATCCTGATACTCACTGGGGTATGCCTACTGCTATTACTGGCAGGCATATTGAACTTTATCAATATCTATCTGGTCTTCATGCTAAGACGTTCTAAAGAATATGGTGTGAAGAAAGTCTTCGGTGTACAGGGACACACTCTCTTCATGCAACTATGGACAGAGAATGCATTAATGATATCCATCGCTTTATTACTGGCATGGTTTTTCATCGAGATATTCTCCGGATATGCCAATCGGTTGCTTGATAGTGACATTCCTTATACAACTTTTGACTGGCAACTGTCATTAGCGGTTTGGGTTCTTCTACCATTAATCACCACAATTTATCCCTTTATCAAATACAATTATCTACCACCCATCATATCCATACGCTCCATCGGAGGATCACGTCAATCAGTTGCAACCCGTACAGTCTTCCTGTTTATACAGTATAGTATCACTTTATTGCTCATTATACTATCATTGTATTTCAGCAGTCACCTCCACTTTTTGCAAGATACTCCTCCGGGATTTCGGACAAAGGGTATATTGTATGCCAACTTAGTACCTCTCTCCAAAACTTGGTATTTAGAGAGTGATGAACAAAAAAAGAAACACTGGCAAGATGCCCAGAGCATTGAGCAAAAGCTGGAAGAATGCCCCTTTATCGAACAGTGGTTCCGTGGAGAACCGTCACATTGTGGCATTTTAGGAGCAGGAGGCGCAGGCACATCCACTCTTATAAATGATAAAGACGTGAAACAAAATATGATGCTGATGTGGGTGCCCTTCGACTTTTTTAAATTTTATGAGCTACAGATGAAAGACAATGTGCTGCCTGATAAAATTGAGGGACGCAATAAATATCTTGTAGTTATGAATGAAGCTGCCATGAAGACCTTCGGCTATACGAAACGTGATGAAGCATTTATCAGGGGAGAAAAAGCACTTTGGATTTCCATGGGCATGGATGGAAATATTGTAGAAGGCGGCACATCTCTGATGCCCGTAGAAGCAGTCATAGAAGACTACTACACCGGACATCTTACTGCCGGTAAAAAACCTCTTGTATTCATGGTATCTCCCAGTGGAGGTGGTTCACAATACCAGATAGCCTGTAAACCCGGAAAAGAGAAGGAACTTATCTCTTATCTGAAAAAGGCCAGACAAGAGATTTTCAATACCGAAGAATTTGATCATCACTGGCTGGAAGAAGATGTGCAGGCCTTATATCGCGAAGACCGTCGTGTGTCAACTGTCTTCACGTTTTTTTCCGCCATTTCCATCTTTATTTCGGTTTTGGGGCTATTCGGACTTTCCTTGTTCGATATCCGCCAACGTTACCGCGAAATAGCCATCCGAAAGGTGAACGGAGCACAGTTACGGAATTTATATTCAATTTTATTCCGTAAATATATATGGGTGATAGGAGGGGCAACACTGCTTACTGTACCATTATCTTACTATCTCATATACATTTATACAAAGGATTTCGTTGTTAAAGCACCTGTCAGTATATCCATATATGTGATTGCCATACTAATTGTTGCAGGCATTTCATTGGGCACTCTGTTATGGCAGGTGAATAAGGCCACACGCATTAATCCGGCAAAGATTATGAAAACAGAATAAAAACATCATAACATATGAAACAAATTCTACTATCCATACGCATGCTATTGCGGTTTAAGGTGTATACCTTTGTCAATTTCATAGGATTAGCAATTAGTCTTGCCTGTGTATTTACCATAACACGATATATTCATCAGGAGAATACAGTGGACCACTGTTATCCGGAATACAAACGGATTTGTTTTATCGAACGTTCTATCAGTGACGGCACAAAAGAACTGGCCGGATACCAATCTGACTTAGAGAAAGATCCGGCAGTAGAACGTTATACATCATTCACTCCATGTACCGATTTGGTTATGGATTTTGGAAAACAAGAAATTACTGTCAATGCTCTGTCCGTAGACAGTACATTCTTTAGTATCTTTCCTTATCCCATATATATGGGCAACGGGAAAATAAAACGCCCTAACGATGCGCTCATAACTAAAGAGTTTTGGCTTCATTCGCTAAATGGAGTACCCAATCCTATAGGCTTGACTTTCCTGAATTCCATCGGAAGAAAGTTTCACATTGTAGGCGTATTGGATACCCCGGAAACCAAAACGTCATGGCTACCGGACATGTTTTTATCGGACGAACTGGAAGAATTATGGTTCTCAAATCCGAACTATGCCGTAATCATGGCACCGGGCACGGATATAACTGGATTAAATAAAAAATATGATAAAGAACAGCCACGAAACCAATGGAGTACATTTCAAACCATGCACTATCAGTATTTACCATTGGCAGATTATTATTATACAACCTCTCATGAAGAGTCAGCGTTATCCCGACATGGGAATAAAGATTATATTCGTGTATTATGGATTGTAGCCTTTCTGGTGGGTATTATAGGCATACTGAACTTTACCAATATTTATACAGTCATCATGTCCAAACGTGCCCGTGAGTTTGGCATAAAAAAGGTATATGGAGCAGGTAGAAAAGAGATCTTTATTCAGATATACATTGAGAACATGTTACTCTCAGGAGCTGCATTATTTGTTTGTTGGCTGATTATTGAAATTACCAGACATCTGTTCTACAATGAAATGTATATTCCTACGAACTCAAATTTAAAGTATGACCTGAATATATCTCTTCTTATCTTATTCGTACTTCCATTACTGACTACATTTTATCCGTTTATAAAATTCACTCATAACACTCCAGTCTCTTCCATGCGTGAACTTTCTTCTACACGTTTCTCTGTCCGTTCACGCATGCTTTTTCTTGGTTTTCAATATGTCATCACTATCTATATGATCGTCATGTCACTTTTCTTCGTACGGCAACTCGAATACATGCTTCATTCCGACCTCGGCTTCCGTACTCATGATGTAATAGAATGCAAGATGTATATTTTCAAAGGAGGAAGTTCATTTCATGAGAAAGAGAAAGAAGATCTTTTGAAAGAAGGGAAAATACAACAGGCTAATAAAGAGTTAGTAAACAAACGAATGAGTGAAAGCACATTATTTACTCATTGGAGCAGAATATCAATGCCGCTTCATTACTTCAAGCAGTCACGTTACGCTCTTAACCAAGCAGAGAATGGTTTCAAACCGGTATTACGGGCCAGAATGTCTCCACGCTATATGGAATTATTCGGATTCCAACTACTGGAAGGCAGGCTATGGAATGATTCAATAGATGAGATGTTTACCAAAAATAGTTTTAAATGTATCATAAACGAATCTGCCAAAAAAGTATTTGGCGTCAAGGATATCACACGCGACAAACTTCAGGGTGAAGACACAAGTTGGGCTTCCAGTAACGTTCCATCTGAATATAATCCTCCACTTGAAATCGTAGGGGTTGTAAAAGATTTCAATGTCAGGCATTTATCACAGTCTACCGCTCCCATGATTATCGAATATTTTGATGAAAAAATTGAACTCACGACTATTACTGCTTCATATCCGCACGAACAACGTGCAGAAGTCATCGACTTCTTGCGTAAACTATATGAAGAAGCTACGGGAAACACTGACTTCGAATATAAACTGATAGAAGATGAAATAGCTTCCATGTACAATGAAGACCGCCAGGTTGTGGATATCTATTCATTGTTTGCCAAAGTTGCCATTCTTATATCATCTTTGGGACTATTGGCCATTTCTTTATTTGATATCCGTCAGCGTTACCGGGAAATAGGATTGCGTAAAGTAAATGGGGCACAAGGGAAGAACATATACCCTTTGCTCATCAAAAAATATCTCTCAGTATTGGGGATAGCCTCATTAATAGCTGTTCCGTTATCATTCGGGGCGATAGTTCTCTATTTAGAAGACTTTGCCCATAAAGCACCCATCACTCCCGATTTATTTATTATAGGCATAGGCGCAACAGCCTTGATTTCACTATTGACTATTATCTGGCAGATTTATAAAGCAGCCAATGTAAATCCGGCAGAAGTGATTAAATATGAATAAGAAAAATAATAATATAAAAGTAGAATATATGAAACAAATCTTATTATCCATACGCATGCTATTGCGATTTAAAGTATATACTTTTATTAACCTCATAGGATTAGTGTTCAGTGTATCTTGCGCATTGATCATAGCCCGCTATATTCACCAGGAAAATAATGTAGATCACTTCTGTCCGGAATTGGAGCGTACTTTTCTGATGACAACGGTCACGCAAAATGGGGAAACTTATTTGGCAGGAGCTATAGACCGTAATAATGATTCCAATTTCAAGAATCCTTTATTGGATCCAAGTGTTGAAAAGGTTAGCCAATTTATTCCATTCTCAGACGATTACATAATGGTAAATAACCGCCGGTTCACCGTCCAGACGATGATAGCCGACAGCTTATTCTTAGAAATGATGCCTTATCCCGTAATAGAGGGAAATAGTACAGTACACTCTCCCGACGATGTCATTATGACTAAAAAATTAGCAACTCGTTTGTTTAAACACGAAAGTCCTATAGGCAAAACATTGAAGACTTCTACGGGCAATATAGTAACGGTTACAGGAGTTATTGACGAACCTTCCACAAAAGCCTCCATGCAATTCGATCTTGTCATTTCTATAGAATTAAGCAAATCCTGGAGCCGTATGGAGAACCAATTAGTACAACTGCATCGCCCCGAAGACGTCATACAACTTAATCGGAAAAATAAAGTACCGATGCAATTAAAGTCGTATTCTGACCGCGCAATATACTACCAGTTAGTGCCCCTAAAAGGCTTTTATACCAATACAACAGTCGCTACATATGACACTCTTATTTACAAGGGAAACCAAACGTCTTTAAATATTCTCACGCTTATAAGCTTTCTGTTGCTACTTGTCGGTATGTTCAACTACATAAATCTGCATACGGTAGTCATGCTGAAACGTGCCCGGGAATTTGGGATAAAGAAAGTTTTTGGGGCTAATGGTAAAACGGTTTTTCTCCAGCTCTATTCTGAAAACTTTTCTCTGGGAGCCATTGCATTGCTTTTCATTTGGACTTTTGTAGAAATAACACGCGGCATTGTAACTTTATGGCTTGAAATTCCTGTTGTGGCAGATTTGTACTTCGATATATGGCTTTCAGTCTTTTTACTGTTAGGCATGCCACTTCTTACTACTATCTTCCCATTTCTGCGTTATAACTATGCACCACCTATTCATTCCCTTCGTTCCATCAGTACAGGCGGAAATTCAGTGGTATCGCGTGTTATATTCCTGTCAGTACAATATATCATTACAATCTGTCTAGTAATAGCAGCCATTTATTTCAGCCGCCAATTACATTATGTGCTCCATTATGACTTAAATTACAAGACTCAGGATATCATCAAATGTTCGCTTTTCTCAACGGATAGAACATATGGAGATGTTATTACCTCCATGGAAGAATGGGAAGCAAAAAGAAAAGAAGAGGACTTAAAAGTAGAATCGGTAAAACGGAAAATGGATGAATCGCCCTTATTTACCCAATGGACCTATGGTGATTCACCTATCCAGATGTTCCCCCCGCATACAGAATGTACTGCATCTACTGGTGAAAAGGCTAAAATCAGTGTTGACTTTGTGGATCAGAAGTATATGGAACTCTTTGACTTTAAGCTCAAAGAGGGACGTATCTGGGATGATGAGAAAGACCAGTTTGCACAATACAAATTCATTATTAATGAGACTGCCAAGAAAGTATTTCACATAGAAGATATCAATAAAACAAAGATGCAAACAGATGCACGAATGTGGTTTAGCGTAGGTACAGATGCAAGTTCAAACCCTCCCTATGAAATAGTAGGTGTAATAGAAGATTTCAAAATGGGTCATCTGGCCAACCCTGTTTATCCACTGGCATTCTGCTATAGTATAGGTGGTCATCAACAACCATTGTTGGCCTCTATTGTTCCCGGAAAGCGCAAAGAAGCCATTGAATTTCTGGAAAAAGTATTCCATGAAATAAATGGGGAAGGGGAGTTCAATTACTCATTCATCGAAAATGAAATAGCTACACTGTATCGCGATGACCAACGCACCACGCGCATTTATATCACTTTCGCCATGATTGCAATACTTATTTCTTGTTTGGGATTATTCGGATTATCGCTGTATGATATTCAGCAACGATATCGTGAGATAGCTTTACGAAAAGTAAACGGAGCCACTGCCCGTGATATCTTCCGATTATTGCTACGTAAATATTGCTATATATTCAGCATTGCTTTTATTCTGGCTTCCTGTATCAGCTATATATTGATTCATAAATATATGGAAAGTTTTTATCATCATGCGCCACTGTCACTCTGGATATTCCTGACTGCCGGACTTCTCATTGCGCTGATTTCACTTTGTACATTAGGATGGCAAATTCATAAAGCAATAAAGATAAATCCGGCAAAAGTATTAAAAGGAGAATAAATACGTTACTAAAGAAAATATAGAATATCATGATACAGCATTATCTTAAAATGGCATCGCGGAATATACTGAAACATAAGACACAAAGTATAATCAGCATTGTCGGCCTAGCAATAGGGCTGGCTTGTTTTGCCCTGTCCACCTTCTGGATACAATATGAAATGACGTATGATAATTTTCATAGGGATGCAGAGCGTATCTATCTGGTACGAACGGACGACCGGCATTTCGGAGCACATTACTCCAACTTTGTACCCTACGCTCTGGGCGGCTATCTAAAAGACACTTATTCGGAAATAGAAGACTTCTGCATATTCGAACAACAAAGTTTCTTCACCCTAAAAAACAAACAACAGATAGAATGTCCGTATATTGCGCCGGATTCTACTTTTATTCGCATGATGGATATAAAGATTTTAGAAGGTAGCCAAGATTTCTATTTATCAAATTCAGGAGAAACCAAAGAGGTGGCCATTACGGAAACGATGGCTCGTGAACTTTTTGGCACTACCAAGGCCATTGGACAAAATCTGATTGCTTCCAACAATATGAGGGAATATCGCATAGGAGCCGTTATAAGTGACTGGGGGAGACATTCTAATTTTAAATACTCCATTATGGGGTGGATGAGCAGTGATGACACTTCATGGGATAACAGCCACTATAGACTGTTGATAAAGGTAAAGAACGGGAGTGACGCTCATGCACTTTTAGAAAAGATGAACCGGAATTTCCCTGAAGAATTGAAAAGGAATAAATACACTGACGTGACCGGAATTACCCGCTTCTATCTGGAACCTATCACAGAATTACGCTATGCGGATGAATTTATTCGTGGAGATGAACTCATTGTACAATTCCGTTATATTGTTTATTTCTCAATAACAGGAATACTCATTATTCTGTGCGCATTAGTAAACTATCTGACGATTTATATGGACTGCTTCCGCTCCCGCAAACGTGAGATGGCCTTGCGTAAAGTAAACGGAGCTTCCGAAGGTTCGTTGTTAGCATTGCTCAGCACCGATTTCTTATTTACCATTCTGCTGGCTTCAATATTAGGAATGTTTTTCATAGAACTGCTCAAGCCTTGGTTTTTGCGCTATTCCATGATTGTTGATACAGATATATCTGTTTATGGTAATTGCATGATATACATAGCAGGTATGGCAATATTAGCATTTCTCGTTGCTATACTTTCTGTCGTTATATTCCGCCGCCATTCGTTACAAAATACGATACATAGGCCATATGCAAATGCCATAGGACATATGTGCCGAAAGGGGAGCATTATAGTGCAACTGGTTGTCTGTATAGCATTTATCCTCTGCACTACCATTATGCAAATGCAACTCTATCATTTACGTAATGTAGATACGGGAATGGACTATCAGAACCGTGCATCCTTGGGTATCTGGATGAATGTAGACATGAATGTGTGGGCGGAAAAAGTGAAGGCATTACCCATGGTTACCGAAGTTGTGAGGCCTGTTTACTGGCCTCTTATCAGCATGGGTGCCTATTCTGCTTTTGAAGTCGACTCATGGGATGGCTTGGATGATACAATTGAAAAGCCACTCGGTATAGATGAAATTTTAGCAGGAGAAGAGTTCTTCAAATTCTACAATATGCAACTGCTGGCAGGAGAGTGGGTTTCAGATAAAGCAGATGTCCGCGAGGTCAATATCATGGAAACAACAGCCCGGACTATGGGCTGGACACCTGAAGAAGCAATCGGAAAACACATTTCTTATTGTAATAAAGAAGTGACACCTATGACCGTAATAGGAGTTATAAAAGACTGTGCTTACAAATCTCCTACAAAAGATTTGCCGCACACAGTATTTGTCAATACAAACAAATCGAAATATATGTGGCCACGTTGTTTCGTACTCTTCAAATACAAGCCGGGAACCTGGGAAGAATGTCGTCGTCGTATTGAAGAGATGCAGCAGTCTGAACTTCCTGACCGCAAATTATTTTTGGATAGTGAAGAAGAAAGATACAACAAGTACCTGAAGTCAGAAGATGCTTTATCCAGTCTTTTGAGTTTTTCCTCATTAATTTGTATTCTGATATCTGTATTTGGTATCTATTCTCTGGTTACATTGACTTGCGAGCTACGACGGAAGGAAATAGCTATCCGCAAAGTGAATGGAGCTACCATCCGTAATATTCTAAATATTTTCCTTAAGGAATATTCTTTGCTTCTGATTATATCTTCACTGATAGCTTTCCCGATAGGCTATATTATCATGAAACTGTGGATTGAGACTTACAATCGCCAGGTCAACATAGGAGTGTTGCCATTCATTTTTATATTGGCAGGCATTGCGATAGTGATTGCCCTTAGTATCGGCTGGCGTGTATGGCAGGCAGCGCGACAGAATCCGGCAGAAGTTATTAAGAGTGAATGAGTCGGGAGTAACTTGAAACACATGTGCGAATATGCACTGCTTTTGTGCAGTATAGCACACTTATTTCATATTACTACATTCAATATTCACCTATTAAACAAGCTGTTATGAGTTTGGCACAAAATTTGAAATCTTTATATGAAAAGATTCTGTGAAACCCATCAATAGTGAATAAAATGTGAGAAAATTTAAAACCATGATACAACATTATTTTAAGATAGCATTCCGTAATATACTGAAATACAAGATACAAAGTATTATCGGCATCTTTGGTTTGGCAGTAGGCTTCACCTGCTTCGCCTTTGCTAACCTGTGGATACATTATGAAACGACGTATGATGCTTACCACGAAGGAGCCGACCGGATGTATATTCTCTGCAAAGAAAATGTATTTGGTGTAAACGGGTACTCTACTTCCATGCCATACCCGGCATCGACTGTGCTGAAAAACGATTTCCCTGAGGTGGAAGCTGTATGTGCCTATACAAGATGGGGACAAAAAATAGATCTTAAAGCAAATGGTCGTACGGTGAAAACTAATGATATACAAGCAGACTCCTGCTTCATGAAGATGTTCAATATATCCATTCTATCAGGAAGCATGGACTTTATGTATTCCAATGACAAGATAGCCTTAACAGAAGATATAGCCATGCATTTATTTGGTTCTACAAATGTATTGGGCAAAGAAGTTAAAAACTACAATGATGATACACTGACGATTTGTGCCATTCTCTCAAATCTCAATCATAGTAATCTGTCATTTGGCTACTGGGGACAGGGAGAATATTTCCGCCGCTGGCAGAATGATTGGAGTAATGGAAGTTTCGAAATCATTATCAAGTTACGTAAAGGGACTGATCCAGTAATCTTTCAAAAGAAACTTGCCGCAAATGAAACTAAAGCCGATCCGAGAGATCCCCGCAGAGTGTTTGAGGACATCCGGCTAATACCACTCAATGAATATCATTATTCATCAATTAATAGGAACAAATCTTTCCAATTCTATTATCTGATACTATTTTCCGTAGCCGGAGGTCTGGTGATTCTTTGTTCTTTGTTCAATTATCTCTCTCTGTTCATCACTCGCATGAGGATACGCAGCCGTGAGATAGAATTGCGCAAAGTATGTGGTTCCTCCATTGGGGGTGTATTTATTCTACTTTCTGTGGAGTACCTATACATCATATTGCTATCCGGGGTATTGGGTATGGCTTTGGTTGAGATGGTCTTACCTGCTTTTAAGAAAATGTCCGGGATATCCGGAAATATTTATGGAGAATCACTTCTTTATTTCGCAGGGATTCTTTTACTGTCTTTACTTCTGTTAGTGCCATTCGCCATCAAACGATCGTCCCCCCAGAATACCGGAAACAAGTACGCACTCCGTAAAGTAAGTATTGCATTCCAGTTGGCAATAGGGATTCTTTTCATGTTCTGCACAATGGTGATGATGAAGCAAATCTATTTTCTTACGAATACAGATTTAGGATGGGAAAGAAAGGATATAGCTTCCATCAATCTTTTATATCCGGACAATGATTTTGAAATCATTGCTAATAAGATCAAACAATTCTCATGTACAAGGGAGGTGGTGTCCGGACATTGTTGCTTATTGCCTCAATCATCAGGCTTTTCACAGACTTTCGATAATTGGGACGGGAAAGAAGATGAAGCGAAAAGTATAGATATGCTATGTCTATGGAATTGTGAAGAGACAGTCTCCTTTTACAATCTGAAACTGTTGGAAGGAGAGATGGTGAAGCCGACAGAGACGAATAAAATAATGATTAATGAATCGGCTGTAAAAGCACTTGGAATAAGCGATCCGATTGGAAAGAAACTTTATCAGCAGAATAGAGCATGGACCATTGTAGGTATAATTAAAGACTTCCACATCACGGTACCGACAGCACCAGTACAACCTTATACTTTAGTTGCAATAGATATTCTTAAAGGCATTGGATTTTCTTTAGGGAAAGGGCAAATCTTAATCAAGTTTCATAATGGTAGATGGAAAGAACTAAAAAACCAGATAGACAGTATATTCAGCCAGGAATATCCGGAAGTGAGATACAGATTATACAACACAGAAGAAGAATATGCCGGATATCTTAAATCAGAAGATGCACTGATAAAGTTATTGAGCTTTGTTGCCGTGGTTTGTGTACTTATTGCAGCTTTTGGCATCTTCTCCCTCGTTACGCTTAGTTGTGAACAACGACGCAAAGAGATAGCTGTGCGTAAGGTGAATGGAGCAACAATCAAAGATATACTACTCATGTTCGTAAAAGAGTATATACTTTTATTGCTCATTGCATCCATCGTAGCATTCCCGATAGGATATGTCCTGATGAAACGCTGGCTTGAAAATTATATAGAACAAACAACCATCAATGTCTGGATCTATCTAACTATCTTTACATGTATAGCAATAGTCATCTTCGCATGTATCGGCTGGCGCGTATGGCACGCAGCCCGTCAAAATCCGGCAGAGGTAATTAAAAGCGAATAAAAACATATAATTCACATAGACTTATGATATCTCATTATTTCAAAATAGCAATCAGGAACCTGTGTAAATACAAGACACAGAATATCATATCTATTATCGGTCTATCCGTAGGATTGTTATGTTTCTGTATCTGCATGTATTGCAGCCGCTTCGTAGACAGCACCAATCATTGCTTCGCCAATTATGAGCGCATAGCCGAACTAAGCCTTTACGACAGTAAGGCTGACAGATATTTTTCCGGTAGCCCCGTACCTTTGTCCGAAGAGCTTCGCACCTGGTCCATGGGAGAAGTGGAAGCTATTTCATGCGTAACCTATCCGCGTGAACGCCCTTTCTATGTGGAAGTATCCTCGGAAAAGCCATTGCCTTATGAACTCGAAACGATTGAAGCGGATACTTGCTACAATAAAGTATTCACTCCGAAAATGGTGGCAGGACATTGGGAAATGGCAAGCCGATCTCTTAATTCCGCCATTTTAAGCCAATCCATTGCCATTAAGATATTCGGTAATGCGGAAAGTGCCATCGGTAAGCACATGACTTTGATGAGAAGGCTCAATACGTCCCCCGAAAGTACTCCAAGAACAGGAGGCATCGTATATACCATTCAAGCTGTAATGGAAGATATTCCTTTGAATAATAGCATTGACTTCATGCAAAACATAGATGTACTGACCGTGAATGACAGCGAGGGACTTCTACAAAGCCCTAAACGCCACAACATGACAGGAGCAAGTACTTATGCACTGCTATCACCACAAACCACTTGTGCTGCTTTAGAAAAACAAATTTCAAAAAGGAACTATACCTATACTTTGTATAACGAAGCCTACACCGTCACCGCCGACCGCATGGGAACCCAACTAAAAAAACAAGGAGCTTCCTATCTGGCATTGGTGACCGGAATCATAGGCACACTGATACTATTGGTGGGGTTGATAAACTTCTTTCATTTTCTCATAGGTTCATTCTTTAACCGCACTAAGGAATACAGCATCATGAAGATGGCAGGTTGTAACTGGAAACAATTATTCAGTTTGCTATTCACGCAATCATTAATTGTCATTTCCATATCATCCGTACTGGTATTTTGGGGAATAGAATTACTTGGAGGTCATATGAATTTCTCTTTACCGGGTTTTGCCATGTCCTTTACTGCTGAAGCCCTTTTGATACACGCCCTGCAATATATCATTTTCCTTATCATACTTTGCACTGTCATTTGCCTGTCTGTTTCTGCTCGTATCTGTAAGATTTCAGTGCAAACAGGTATCTATGGAAGCAGTAAACGCAGAGGGAAACAATGGGGGCGCAACTTCATGCTGGGTATCCAATTCTTTATTTGCTGGATATTCGTATCGCTAACAGTCGCCTTATACCTGCAATCAGAAAAAACAGCCAATACCTTATTCCACACATTAAGCCAAAAAGAGAAAGCGGAAATATTAAGTATCCCATTAGATTATCCGTTCATGAAAAACGAAGAAAAGCTGACTATGATAGAACGCTTTAAGCAACATGCAGGAGTAAAAGAGGTCCTATTGTCGGATATCGGCTATATGTATGGAATATCAGGAAATGGGTTGACAACAGAGAAAGGAAATGACAACTCCTGGATTGATATTAACATCATGGCAGTTCCGTCCAATTTTTTCTCTTTCATGAATATTCCCATAGAGCAGGGAAGTAGGTCACAAACTGATAAAGAAATTATAGTGGACAGAGCCTGGCAGGAAATACAAAAAAAAGATGTAATCGGTATGAATTTATATAGTGGAAATACCGGCTACACAATATGCGGAATATCCGCTCCTTTTCAGGCAGACGTATACAACCAGAGTAATGGATATGCCTTTGTACCATACGATTCTTCTGTCTATATAGGCCATTGTTATATCAAAAGCCATCCCGGACAGCAGAAAGAAGTAACTCAATGGATAGAGAAAGTCTGTCGCGAGATGCTTCCTGAAAACATAACTTACCAGACTAAGACATTCCTTGATGATATTCATGTGGTGCAGGCCATCGAGTACAATTTGAAAGATATTATTTTGTTCTTTGCCATAGTCAGCATCATTATTACCCTGCTGGGAGTATACTCCAGTATCACGCTTGATACAGAACGCAGGCAAAAGGAGGTTGCCATCCGCAAAGTGAACGGAGCAAATGTTCCACAAATCATCCTACTATTCGCTCGTTTATATATCATTTTATTATTGTGCAGTACTGTCATTGCATTCCCACTTATATATACTGCACTGATGCTATGGAAACAGATGTATACGGTATTCTTTGATTGCGGCTTCCTATTCTGGTTCTACATATTCCTTATTGTAACTTTGATTACAGCTATTACCATACTTTTCCGTATCTTACGGATAGCAAGGGCTAATCCGGCAGAAATAATTAAAAACGAATAACAAGTAAAATAATGATTATACATTATCTGAAAATATCGCTCCGAAACCTGCTGAAATATAAAACTCACAGTCTGATTTCTGCTCTTTGCCTGGCAGTAGGGATTGTTTGCTATACGTTGGTATGCTTTTTCATCCAGGAGGCAAATAGACTGGAAAACTTACCCAATAGTGAAAGGAGGATAAGAATTGAGGTCAGTCAACACCAGGGTTCTTCTTTCCGAGCTAAAGAAATACACCATTTGGCAGAACAATCCATCATGAAATTGGAGTGCCTGACCATACAATCTTATAACAATTCGACAGAAATAGAAGTCATTGACAATGAACAACAGAATCTGCCTTTCCTCATAAATTACAGAGGGGTTAACGGAAACTTTTTCTCTTACAATGCTCGAAACTTGCTATATGGCAACCAGCTTCCCAGCGCTCCTGATGAAGTAGTGTTGTCGCAGAAGTTTGCTCGCAAAGCATACGGCACTGCCAATCCTATTGGAACAATCATACACCTGACTAACCCGAAAAATATAGCAGAGAATTCCATTCAGGACTTCAAAGTTATAAATGTGGTAGAAGAAGAAGGCCTGCAAAGTTCAAAGACCGATTGCTACTTCTTCTATGAAATCATACCCTATGATGAAGCCTTAAGCGTAGGAGGTTATCTATCGCCTAAAACAGATATAGAGACACTAAACAAGACTTTACAATCAATAACATGGCAACGGGATGAAGAGACCGTTCACCCCGTTGCTAAATTCACGCAGAGACATGACAACACTTTTGCAATGGTAAAGCTATTGATACTGTTTATAGCTTCACTTATCCTGATTTCAGGGTTGATTAACTTCCTCAAATTTATCATTCAGATGTTCTATAATCGTCAGCGTGAAGTGGCGCTTCGCAAGTGTATGGGTTCGGAGATAAAAGGGTTGTTCCTGCTTCTCTTTGCCGAGATATTTTGGATGATATCCGTCGCTTTTCTTTTATCCTTAGCATTGACGGAGATTATGATAAGTCTGGCAGAACTATACATACCGAACCGAGATATGCCCGATTTATCATTATCGGCTATCTACGTTGTGCAGTTGCAGATATATCTCGCACTTTTGGCAGTATGTATGCTGGTGATATGGTTTCCTATCCGCCGATTACGCCAAGTGAGCATCATTAGTCAAATCAACAACAACCGTAGCCGCCATATCTTCCGTTCGGTCATGATGTGGTTACAACTGGGTATTTCCATATTCTTTGTGGGCAGTACACTCGGCATTAATATGGTGTGGCACGAGATATTCGGTGAGGCATATAGTCCGCTAACCTCCGAAGAAGAGAAAAACATCATCGCCCTGAACGTGAACAGCCAACGTATGTGGCAAAATCTAAATCCTATATTAACTGATATTCAAGCTCTTCCGGAGTGCACAGAAAAACTGGCAATGATGAGTGATATACAAAGTGGACAATTCTTTATGCGTACCTACAAAAAAGCTGACCAATCGGAAGCTATGATTGCCATCACAGAAGGTTCATCCAATTATTTCAAGTTTCTGAACATTCTGTTGCAAGGCAAGGAAGTAAGTGAAGAAGCGGAAGGCGTTATTTATGTCAGCGAAGACTTCAAACTGCAACTGGATAAAGACAGTGTACAAGGAATGGTAGAACTCAACAATCAGAATTACCGCATTGCCGGCACCTACAAAGCACTTTATAAAGAATCCCAAGGAGGGCGTACTATCGGTTCAGCATTCTTCCCTGGCAACCGGTTCAGAACCTTTTACTTTAAGTTTGCACCGGGAACAGACCCTGACAGGAACCTCCGTCGCATCACTGATATTTGCCGGAACTACATACCAATGACTTTACCCCTTGAGGTTCGTTCCCTTGCTGATAACAAACAAACCGTCATGGGCTCTATGTATATGACCCAAGTAGGGATGACAATACTGGCTGTTGTAAGTATACTATTGGTTGTGCTGAGTATCTATTCTGCCATTTCCATGGACACAGTCAGCCGGCAGAAAGAAATTGCCATCCGCAAAATCAATGGGGCCACACCGTGGATTATCGCCGGAATATTCGGAAAAGCCTATTTGGTGATTTTCATACTGGCATTTACAGTTGCTTATCCACTGGTGAGATTAATGCTGTTATCGCTAAATGACACTCCGGCTAAGTGCATACAGAGCTGGGACTGGGGCATCATGCTTTTCTTCTCTGTAGCCTTGATGATATTCCTCACTACAGCATACAAAATTTATCGGATTATGCATATCAATCCGGCTGAGATAATAAAAAATGAATAAATATATTACTAATTTAAATTTTTACTATTATGATTAAGACAGTTAACTTGCAGAAAATCTTCAAGACCGAAGAAGTGCAAACATGGGCCTTGAACAATGTGAACATTGAAGTGAAAGAAGGAGAATTTGTCGCAATTATGGGACCTTCCGGTTGCGGTAAATCTACGTTGCTGAATATCCTTGGTCTACTTGATAATCCTTCGGGCGGAGAATACTACCTGAATGGAAAAGAAGTTTCCAAATATACAGAAGCACAGCGTACCAGCCTGCGTAAAGGTGTCATCGGCTTCGTATTCCAGAGCTTCAACCTGATTGACGAATTGAACGTGTTTGAGAACATTGAACTCCCGTTGACTTATTTAAAGATTCCGGCAGACGAACGGAAGCGTCGGGTAAATGAAATCATGCAACGAATGAACATCAGCCATCGTGCAAAGCATTATCCGCAGCAGTTGTCGGGTGGTCAGCAGCAACGTGTGGCCATTGCACGTGCTGTGGTTTCCGGACCGAAGATTATTCTGGCCGACGAGCCGACCGGTAACCTGGATTCCAAGAACGGACAGGAAGTGATGGAGCTGCTGACCGAACTCAACAAGGAAGGAACAACTATTGTGATGGTGACACACAGCCAGCGCGATGCCGGTTTTGCCAGTCGTGTGATTAACCTGTTTGACGGACAGATTGTAGCTTCTATTGCAGAAATGTAAAAATAGTACCTTATGAAACGTGCATGGAAAGGACTGTTTCGAAAAGGAGAGGCCAATGTGGTCAAGATTGTCTGCCTGAGCGTGGGACTGGCTATCGGGCTGGTTATGCTGGCAGAAGTCATTTTCGAACGGTCGTATGATAACTTTCTGCCGGAGTTGAAAGAAACCTACCGGGTGGAAGAACGCTACAAGCAGAAAGGAACCGACTGGAGAGAATATTCGCAGACTCCTGGTGCCATGGGACCGGGTTTGCAGCATTATTGTCCGGTAGTGGAAGTGGCCACCCGTTTCACGGGAATTGGGTCGATGACGCTGACGACGGAAGACCATAAAGAATTGGAGGGGCAGGCTTGGTTTTGCGACAGTACTTTCTTTCGGGTCTTTCCGCGGAAATTGCTGATGGGCGAGGAGCCTTATACGGGGTTGGAAAAGGCCAACAATGCCTATATCTCTTCCAAACTGCTGGAGGTGGCAGGCGAACAGATTATCGGGAAAACAT
>OGIE01001491.1_pt1 | contig 32546 bp, 20 predicted proteins | sample 1571581 | NCBI WGS metagenome assembly OGIE01 (sample SAMEA2582021, study PRJEB24529) | metagenome | biome: Human gut stool | place: China | collected 2011 | reverse complement strand
CGGATGCTGCGGGCGTTGATGATGTCCCGTGCGCAGATGTTCCGGCGGACCATCTCCATGATGGCGGCGCCGGCCCGGCGGCCCAGCTGCAGCCGCTTGCTGTACACCGCGGGGATGGTGCCGTTGCCCGGCAGGCCGATGCCGATGGCCTCGCACAAGCAGTTCATGGAGTTGGCGGTGTACATGCCGGAGCAGCTGCCGCAGCCGGGACAGCAGTTCTGGGTGCAGTCCTCCAGCTGCTCGGCGGAGATCATGCCTGCCTTGTAGGAGCCCACAGCCTCGAACATCTTGGAGAGGCTGACCTCCTGGCCGTCGTAGGTGCCGGCCAGCATAGGGCCGCCGCTGCACACCACGGCGGGCACGTTCATCCGCACCGCCGCCATCACCATGCCGGGGACGATCTTGTCACAGTTGGGCACCAGCACACAGCCGTCAAACTGGTGAGCCATGAACATGGTCTCCACACTGTCGCAGATCAGCTCCCGGCTGGCCAGGGAGTACTTCATGCCCACATGGCCCATGGCGATGCCGTCGCACACGCCGATGGCGGGCACCATGAAGGGGGTACCGCCGGCGGCCTCGATACCGCTTTTTACCGCGTCGGTCAGCTTGTCCAAATTCATGTGTCCGGGAACGATGTCGCTGTGGGCGCTGACCACAGCGATCAGGGGCTTCTCCAGGTCCTCCGGCGTGTAGCCCAGGGCGTAGAAAAGGCTCCGGTTGGGTGCCCGCTCGGCGCCCTTGGTCACATTATCACTGCGCATAGGTCTTGCTTTCCTCCTTTTTCTACCCGGCCCGGAGGTGTTCCCGCCTCCGGGCCGGTGCCTTGGGTCCTCTTACTTTTTCAGCCAGCTCATCATGCTGCGCAGCTGGGCTCCCACCTTCTCGATGGGGTGCTCGGCCGCCATGCGGCGCATGGCCAGGAAGTGGGTCTTGCGGCCTCCGTTGGGGTTCATCTCCGTCAGGAATTCGGAGGCGAAGGTACCGTCCTGGATCTCCTTGAGGATCTGCCGCATCTCCTTGCGGGTGTCCTCGGTAATCAGGCGGCTGCGGGTGCGGTAGTCGCCGTACTCAGCGGTGTTGGAGATGGAGTAGCTCATCTTGCCGAAGCCGCCCTCGTTGATGAGGTCGATGATGAGCTTCATCTCGTGGCAGGTCTCGAAGTAGGCCATCTCCGGCTCGTAGCCGGCCTCCACCAGGGTCTCGAAGCCGGCCTGGATCAAGCCGCAGACGCCGCCGCATAGAACGGCCTGCTCGCCGAACAGGTCGGTCTCGGTCTCCTCCTTGAAGGTGGTCTCCAGGATGCCGGCGCGGCCGGCGCCGATGCCGGAGGCATAGGCGAGAGCCACTTCTTTGGCCTTGCCGGTGAAGTTCTGCTCCACGCAGATCAGGCTGGGCACGCCCTTGCCCTCCAGGTACTGGCTGCGGACCGTGTGGCCGGGGCCCTTGGGAGCCACCATGATCACGTCCACGTTGGCGGGGGGCACGATGGTCTTGAAGTGGATATTGAATCCGTGGGCGAAGGCCAGGGTCTTGCCCTCGGTCATGTACGGGGCGATCTGCTTGTTGTAGATGTCGGCGCACAGCTCGTCAGGCACCAGCATCATCACGATGTCGCCGGCCTTGGCGGCCTCCTCCACTTCCATCACGCGGAAATTGGGACAGGTGGCGGCGAACTCCTCCGCCTTGGCCCAGTGGGAGGAGCCCTTCCGCAGGCCCACCACCACGTTGACACCGCTCTCGGCCAGGTTCTCAGAATGGGCATGGCCCTGAGAGCCGAAGCCGATCACGGCCACGGTCTTGCCGTCCAGCAGGCCCAGGTTGCAGTCAGTGTCGTAATACTTTTTGATTGCCATGTTCGTGTTCTCCTTTTCTGTTTCTTGACGATGTGGGTGGGAATGGTTTTGCCGATGGGCCCTGAACAGAACGGCCGAAGTGAAAGAAAAAAGCCTTTGCCTCTTGCAAGCAAGAGGCAAAGGCTTTTGAAACACCTTCGCGGTACCACTCTTGTTAACGGTGGAAGATCCTTCCGCCGCCATCTCAGCAGGCCCCAACAGGCCCTGCACGGTAACGGGTGCGCCCGGCACTGCCTATCAGAGAGTTCTCTTTCAGCAGGCTACTCCAGGATGATTTCACCAGATCCGACGCTTGTTGCCTTGCACCAACCGGCAATTCTCTGAAAGCGGAGCGAAGCGGGCTACTTGTTCCCTTCATCATATTTTTGGTATGCAAAGACGGTAACACACTGTTCCGCCCCCTGTCAAGAGAAACTTGCGCTCAACTTCCCCGCTCCCGCAAAGTTTTGTTGGTTTGACCAATTCCATCCCTTTTCAAACGCGAAACCTTATGTATTTTCCCCACGATTTTCCGCCAAGCCTGTACAGGGACCGGCCAGACCAGCCCAAAGCTCTGTGCTTAGGGTTCCTCTTTTTGTTAAATGGAAATATTTTCTAAATATTTTTGATTTCAAAGGAGAAGTGCCAGAAAGTCTCATAACAGGCGTTTAAAACTTGAGAAATCCGCCGAACATGTTCTTGCGCGGACAAAAGTCGTTGACGCAAAGACGCGCCCAGTATTACAATGTGGTCGATACAAACACGGACGGAGGCCGCGGCGCGGTCATCCGCCAAGTCTGGTTTTTGGAGGGATTCACCATGAGCATTCAGAACGAGTATCTAAGCGGCCTGATGGAGCGCGTGGTCCGGCGGAATCCGGCAGAGCCGGAATTTCACCAGGCGGTCCAGGAGGTTCTGACCTCCCTGGTCCCGGTGGTAGAGGCGAAGCCGGAGTATATCAAAGAGGGCGTCACGGACTGCCTGGTAGAGCCGGAGCGGATCATCAAGTTCCGGGTGCCCTGGGAGGATGACCAGGGCAACATCCACGTGAACCGGGGCTTCCGGGTGCAGTTCAACAGCGCCATCGGCCCCTACAAAGGCGGCTTACGGTTCCACCCCTCCGTGTACGAGGGCATCATCAAGTTTCTGGGCTTTGAGCAGATCTTCAAGAACAGCCTGACCGGCCTGCCCATCGGCGGCGGCAAGGGCGGCAGCGACTTCGACCCCAAGGGCAAGTCCGACGCGGAGGTCATGCGCTTCTGCCAGAGCTTCATGACCGAGCTCTTCAAGTATATCGGGCCGGACACCGACGTGCCCGCCGGCGATATCGGCGTGGGTGCCCGGGAGATCGGTTATCTCTTCGGCCAGTACAAGCGGCTGCGCAACGAGTTCACCGGCGTCCTCACTGGCAAGGGCCTCAGCTACGGCGGCTCTCTGGCCCGAACCGAGGCCACCGGCTATGGTCTGTGCTACTTTGCCGACAATATGCTCAAGGACGCGGGCCGCAGCTTTGAGGGCGCCAAGGTAGCCATCTCCGGCTCCGGCAATGTGGCCATCTACGCCTGCGAAAAGGCCACGGCCCTGGGCGCCAAGGTGGTCACCATGTCCGACTCCAACGGCTTTGTCCACGACCCCAACGGCATCGACCTGGCGCTGGTGAAGCAGCTGAAGGAGGTGGAGCGCAAGCGCATCCGGGAGTATGTGACCGTCCGCCCGGAAGCGGAGTACCACGAGGGCTGCTCCGGCGTGTGGCAGGTGCCCTGTGACATCGCCCTGCCTTGCGCCACCCAGAACGAGCTGGATCTGTCCGCTGCCAAAGCCCTGATCCAGAACGGCTGCTTCGCCGTGGCCGAGGGTGCCAACATGCCCTGCACTCCCGACGCGGTGGAAGCCCTGCAGGCTGCCGGTCTCCTCTTTGCCCCCGCCAAGGCCGCCAACGCCGGCGGCGTGGCCACCTCCGCCCTGGAGATGAGCCAGAATTCCATGCGCATGTCCTGGTCCTTCGAGGAGGTGGACAGCCATCTGAAGGACATTATGACCAACCTTTATCACAACGCCGCGGGCGCCGCCGCCCAGTACGGCAAGCCCGGCGACCTGGTGGCCGGCGCCAACATCGCCGGCTTCCTGAAAGTGGCTGACGCCATGCTGGCCTACGGTTTGGTCTAAGGAGGGCATCAGCATGAGCGACTATGTTTCCCGCGTGTCCGCCGACCTCCAGCAGCGGTACGCCGGCCAGCCGGAGTATCTCCAGGCCGTTCTCACCTGGCTGGAGATGATTGCCCCGGCCCTGGAGGACAATCCCATCTATGAGCGGGTGGACCTGCTGACCCGAATGGTGGAGCCGGATCGAATGCTGACCTTCACTGTGCCCTGGATGGACGATCAGGGCATGGCCCACACCAACCACGGCTACCGGGTGCAGTTCAACAGCGCCATCGGCCCCTACAAGGGTGGGTTGCGGTTCCATCCCTCCGTCAACCCCTCTATCGTGAAGTTCCTGGGCTTTGAGCAGACCTACAAAAACGCCCTGACGGGGCTGCCTATCGGCGGCGCCGCCGGCGGCGCGGATTTTGATCCCCGGGGCAAGAGCAGCCGGGAGATCATGCGCTTCTGCCAGAGCTTCATGACAGCCCTGTACCGTCTGATTGGCGCAGACACCGACATCCCCGCCGGTGACATCGGTGTGGGCTCCCGGGAGATCGGCTATCTCTATGGCCAGTACAAGCGGCTCACCGGAAAGGCGGAGAGCAGCGCTCTTACCGGCAAGGGCCTGACCTACGGCGGCAGCGTCATCCGCCAGGAGGCCGCCGGCTTCGGCACTGTTTACTTCTTGGCCCGGATGCTGGAACACCAGGGCGAGACCCTGGAGGGCAAGCGCCTGGCCGTCTCCGGCTTCGGCAACATGTCCTGGGGTGTGTGCCGCAAGAGCGCGGAGCTGGGCGGCAAGGTGGTCACCCTCTCCGGGCCGGACGGCTATGTCTACGATCCCGACGGCGTCTGCACCCAGGAGAAGTTCGATTTCATGCTGTCCATGCGCGCCGGCGGCGCCGACAAGGTGGAGCCTTACGCCGACCGCTTCGGCGTGGAGTTCTTCCCCGGCAAAAGGCCCTGGGAAGTGCCGGTGGACATCGTGATCCCCTGCGCCACCCAGAATGAGCTGGACGTGGAGGATGCCGTGATGATTGTGGCCAACAACGTCCGCTACTATGTGGAGGCGGCCAATATGCCCGCCACCGCCGAGGCCCTGCGCCTCCTGCGGCTGAGTCCCAAGATCCTCACCGCAGGCTCCAAGGCCTCCGGATCCGGCGGCGTGGTGGTTTCCGCCCTGGAGATGGTCCAGAACAGCCTGCGGTACAGCTGGACCCGCCAGGAGGTGGACAGCCGCCTGAAGCAGATCATGGGCGGCATCTACGATGCCTCCGCCGCGGCGGCGGAGGAGTACGGTCTGGGATACGACCTGATTGCCGGTAATGACATCGCCGCTTTCAAGAAGATCTCCACGGCCATGATCGCCCAGGGACTGTGATTCTCCCCCTCTTCAAAACACACAAAGCGGCCGCCCTTCCGGGCGGCCGCTTTGTTCCATAAATTTCCTTTGTGGTGGGACCGGCGGTCCGGCAGATGCCGGGCCGCCGGTTTTGTTTCCCGTCCCACAGCGTCCAGAACAGCCCGCTGATCCGGCCGTTCTCGTCCCCATTGATCCGCTCCGCGGCCGGTACTTTCGGCAGTCCCGGTATGGCCCCTCACGGGACAGGTCCCGCGGGGACTCCGCATTTAATCCAGCTGGACAGGCCCAGCCCGTCCAGCTCAAGGTTTTGCCTCCGGCAAAACGCTTGGACGCCGCTCCCGCGGCGGTATGACCATGCCTCAGAACAGCCCGCTGATCCGGCCGTTCTCATCCACATCGATCCGCTCCGCGGCCGGTACTTTCGGCAATCCCGGCATGGTCATGATATCTCCCGTCAGGGCCACCAGAAAGCCTGCCCCAGCGGACACTTTCAGGTTCCGGACCGTCACAGTGAAGCCCCGGGGCGCTCCCAGCAGGGAGGGGTCGTCGGAAAAGCTGTACTGGGTCTTGGCCATGCAGATGGGCAGTTCCCCGAACCCCAGCTCTGTCAGCCGCCGGGCCTGCTTCTGGGCGGCAGGCGTCAGTACCACGCCGTCCGCATGGTAAATCCGCCGGCAGATAGTCTCCAGCTTCTCTTCGATGGACCCCCCCAGCGCATAGCTGTACCGGAAGTCGGACGGCTGCTCACACAGCCGGACTACCTCCTCCGCCAAAGCAGTTCCGCCGGCGCCGCCCTTGGCCCACACCTCGCTGAGGGCCACGCTCACCCCCAGCTCCCGGCATTTCTCCTCTACCAGCCTCAGCTCCGCCGCCGTGTCCGTGGGGAACGCATTGATGGCCACCACGCAGGGCAGGCCAAATACGTTTTTGATATTGTCCACATGCTGGAGCAGGTTGGGCAGTCCCCGCTCCAGGGCCGCTAGATCCTCTCTGCCCAGCTCCGCTCTGGCTGCGCCGCCGTGGTGCTTCAATGCCCGGACCGTGGCCACGACCACCACCGCGTCGGGCTTCAGCCCCGCCATGCGGCACTTGATGTCCAGAAACTTCTCCGCCCCCAGATCCGCGCCGAAGCCCGCCTCCGTGATGGCATAGTCCCCCAGCTTCAGAGCCATCCGGGTGGCGGTGACGGAGTTGCAGCCGTGGGCGATGTTGGCAAAGGGTCCGCCGTGGATCAGGGCCGGAGTATGCTCCAGCGTCTGAACCAGATTGGGCTTCAGAGCGTCCTTCAGCAGGGCCGCCATGGCGCCGGCCGCCTTCAGGTCGGCAGCGGTCACCGGGGCGTCGTCATAGGTGTAGCCCACCACGATCCGCCCCAGACGGGCTTTCAGATCCGGGATGTCCGATGCCAGACACAGCACGGCCATGACCTCGCTGGCCACGGTGATATCAAATCCGTCCTCCCGGGGCACACCCTGCATCCGGCCCCCCAGGCCATCCACGATGCTGCGCAGCTGCCGGTCGTTCATATCCACACACCGCCGCCACGTAATCCGCTTGACGTCGATCCCCAGGGCGTTACCCTGCTGGATGTGGTTGTCCAACATCGCCGCCAGCAGGTTGTTGGCCGCGCCGATGGCGTGAAAGTCCCCGGTGAAGTGGAGATTGATGTCCTCCATAGGCACCACCTGGGCATAGCCGCCGCCGGCGGCGCCGCCCTTGATGCCGAACACCGGCCCCAGGGAAGGCTCCCGCAGGGCCACCACGGCATTTCTGCCGATCCGCCGCAGCCCATCCGCCAGCCCTACCGTAGTGGTGGTCTTGCCTTCCCCGGCAGGGGTGGGGGTGATAGCGGTCACCAGAACCAGCTTACCGTCCGGCCGATTTGTCTCCTTCAGAAAGCGGTTGTCGATCTTGGCTTTGTATCTGCCGTATTGCTCTATATACGCCCCATCCATCCCGCAGGCGTCCGCAATATCCGTGATGGGAAGGGGCTTCGCCTCCTGGGCGATCTCGATATCGCTTTTGATGGTCATGGCTGCCTCCTGTTTTCTGGGCTGTCCGTGTCCAGACACCCTGCTGTTTCATGTTCGATTATACCGGCTCCCCCGGGTAAAAGCAACAGTTCTCTCTAAATCCCCCCATTTTCCAACCTTTTACAGGTAAAACACCGGCGGCGCCTGCTGCACAGCGGTCTCTGCGTCCATGTCCTTTGTTATCTATAAATGTGATAGCCGGTTGCATAAGATCCGTTCTAGCAGTTTCTCCTCCGCAGATGCTATAATATTGTACAGAGAAGAAGGTACTTATATCCCAAAAACTGTGCATTCAGACGAACAGAGGTGTATGAAAAGAGGAAAGAGCACATAAGGAGGTACGTATATGGAAACTCTGGAGAAAAAAGGCAAAGGTTCCGCGTTGCTCCCGTTCCTGCTATTTATTGTCATCTATCTAGGCGCTGGCCTGTACTTCCAGGCACAGGGTGTAGAGATGGCCTTCTACCAGTTCCCCTCTGTCACAGCCATGTTCATCGCCCTGCTGCTGGCCTTCTGCCAGGGCAAGGGCACCATCGATCAGAAATTCACAGTCTTCGCCAAGGGCGCCGCCAACGAGAACGTCCTGACCATGCTGATGATCTACATCCTGGCCGGCGCCTTCTCCACCGTGGCCAGTGCCATGGGCGGCGTGGACGCCACCGTGAATCTGGGTCTCAGCGTCATTCCCGTGCACTTCCTGGCCGCCGGCGTGTTCGTGATCTCCGCGTTCATGGGCACCGCCACCGGCACCTCCATGGGCACCATCAGCGCCATTGTTCCTATCGCTGTGGGCGTGGCGGAAAAGGGCGGGTTGAGCCTTCCCCTGTTTCTGGGCGCCTGCGTGGGCGGTGCCATGTTCGGCGACAACCTCTCTATGATCTCCGACACCACCATTGCCGCCACCCGCACCCAGGGCTGCCAGCTCCGGGACAAGTTCCGGGTGAACTTCCTCATTGCCCTGCCGGCGGCTATCATCACCATCATCGTGCTGCTGGTCGTAGGCCGGCCTGAGACCGTGACGGAGATGGGAAATCTGTCTTTCAACGTCATCAAGGTCATTCCCTACCTCGCCGTGCTGGTACTGGCGCTGATCGGCATGAATGTGTTCCTGGTGCTGACCATCGGCATCTTCGCCGCCGGCATCATCGGCCTGGCCCTTGGCGATCTGGATATCCCACTCTTTGCCCAAAGCATCTGGAACGGTTTCACCGGCATGAACGAGGTCTTCTTCCTGTCCCTGTTCTGCGGCGGCATGTCTGAGATGATCGCCCACAACGGCGGCATCACTTGGCTGATCGAAAAGCTGGGCCGCATGATGAAGGGCAACAAGTCCGCCCAGGTGGGTGTCGCGGCTCTGGTGTCCCTGGCAGACTGTGCCACTGCCAACAATACGGTGGCCATCATTGTCAGCGGCCCAATGGCCAAAAACATGAGCCGTATCCACAAAGTGGATCCCCGCCGCACCGCCTCTCTGCTGGACGTGTTCTCCTGTGTGCTTCAGGGCATGATCCCCTGGGGCGCCCAGCTGCTGACTGCCGCCAGCCTCACCACGATATACGGCGTGACCATGAACCCCATAGACATCCTGCCCTATATGTGGTACTGCTGGATTCTGGCCGCCGTGGGCATCCTCTCCATTTTCATTCCCTTCGCCGACGGCATCTGCCGCAAGGACCCCTGGAACTGGGAGTACGATGTGGCGGAGTCCGGCGTGGCTGCCAAGAAGGCTTCTCTGGAGCTGGAGCGGCAGGAGTCCGCGCAGACGCCCATCTGACCTGTGTGTCTCTTGCTAAAAAAAGACCGGGCGCCCTGAGGCGCCCGGTCTTTTTCTCCTCTGTCAGGTCCCCTCCTGAAGCCGCCTGGTGAAGGCGATGGAATCCGCCAGCGCCTCCTCCAGCAGGCGGACGAACTGCTCCGTCAGCGGAGAGGGCCGGCTGCTGCGGATGTGGATCCAGCCCAGGTGGACCGAGGTCTTCCCCAGCAGCGGGATCGTGACTACGCTTCCGTCCGCCAGCCCCTCCGACAGCAGGCCGCTGCCGGAGGTGAACGCATCGGTGGACGCCAGCACGTACATCGCCGTGGCCCGGTTGTTCACGCTGATGCACTTTGCCGGCTTTTTCAGAGAGACCATGGGGTACTCCTCGAAAAAGTCCGACGCCACGCCTTGGTCGTGCTCAAACGCCACATACGGATATCCGTCCAGTTCCTCCTCCGTTACGCTGGAGCGGCCAGCCAGCGGATGCCCCCCGCGAACATAGATACAGGGGCAGACGGCGGCCAGTTCGTGGAATTCCAGCTCCCGGGCGTCCAGCAGCCGGCAGATAATCTTCTCCGTCAGATCCGTCAGGCAGATGACGCCCACGTCCGCCCGGTGGTCATAGACGTCGTCAATCACACCGTCCATCCCTGTCTCCCGGAGGCCAAATCGGAAGCGGTTTTCACCGGCGATTCGGAGCAGCCTCAAAAACGCGTCCACTGCAAAGGGATACCGCTGGCAGGAAACGGAAAAGCGCACCGGAGCCGCGGCGTTGCGTGCCTCACCATACAGGCTCTCGATCCCGCGCTTCTGCTCCAGCAGGGAGACGGCGTAGCTGAGAAACTCCTTGCCCTCCGGCGTGAACTCCACGCCCCGGTTGCTGCGGGCCAGCACCCGAATGCCCAGTTCGTTCTCAAGCTCCCGCACCGCCGTGGAAATCCCCGACTGGGACAGGAACAGCTTCTGGGCCGCCTTGTTGATGGAGCCGCATTTGGAGATCTCCACGATGTACTCAAGCTGCTGAAACGTCATAGAAAGCCTCCTCTTCCCCTTTCGATCTCACTTTTCTATTATAGGCATTTTGAGCTGGTTGTCAAATCGTTATCAAAAAAACTGTCAACGCATCCCGCAAAACGCATATTAACAGCTTTGCGCCCTTTGTGCTATTCTATAAGTAGAACCAAACAAAATATATCAGTTATTTGAGAAGTTTTCTGTTTAATATCACCTGCGTTTTTCGATGGATGCACAGATTTTCCCCCTCTCTTCTCTCTATCCCCGCAGCCGCGTCAGAGTCTCTCTGATAGCGAAAATTTGAATACCAGTCAATTTTGCCCCTGCGGAGCGTCTCCGGAGGGGCCGGTGAAGAAAGGAAGATCGACTGTATGAACACGGAGAAAAAGTTCGGTTTTGCCACGCGTCAGATCCACGCCGGCCACATGGAAAACGCGGCGGGCTCCTTGTGCGCCCCCATCTATCAGACCTCCACCTTCGCATTCTCCACCGTCCAGCAGGGCGGCGCCCGGTTCGCCGGCGAGGAGGGCGGATATATCTACACCCGTCTGGGCAACCCCACTCTGGGCGCTGTTGAGGAGAAGCTGGCCTCCCTGGAGGGCGGCGAGGCCGCCATGGCCGCGGCCTCCGGCATGGGCGCCATCTCCTCCGCCCTGTGGACCTCTGTGGTGGCCGGGGACGAGATCGTGGCAGATGAGACGCTGTACGGCTGTACATACGCGCTGCTGAACCATGGCATGACCAAGTTCGGCGTGAAGGTCACCCTGACGGACCTGTCCGACATTGAGAACCTGAAGAAGAACCTCACCGACAAGACCCGGGTGGTGTACTTCGAGACCCCCTGCAACCCCACGCTGAAGCTGCTGGACATCGAGCTGATCGCCAAGACGGCCCATGCCTTCAACCCCGACATCCGGGTGATCGTGGACAACACCTTCTGCACACCGTACCTGCAGCGTCCTCTGGAGCTGGGCGCGGACGTGGTGGTTCACAGCGCCACCAAGTACCTCAACGGCCACGGCGACGTGATCGCAGGCATCGTGGTGGGCAAGGCGGACTTCATCTCCCAGTGCCGGATGTTCGGCCTGAAGGATATGACCGGCGCCGTCCTGAGTCCCTTTGATGCGTTCTTGATGGCCCGGGGCCTGAAGACCCTGGACATCCGCATGGAGCGCCACTGCGCCAACGCCCAGAAGGTGGCGGCGTTCTTCACCAGCCATCCCGCGGTGGCCAAGGTCTATTATCCCGGCCTGGACACCTTCCCCGGTCACGAGATCGCGGCCAAGCAGATGAAGCTGCCCGGCGGCATGATCTCCATCGAGCTGAAGGCCGACCGCGCCGCTGTTGCCGCCGCGCTGAACAAGCTGCAGCTGTGCACCATCGCCGTGTCTCTGGGCGATGCGGAAACTCTGGTGGAGCATCCCGCCACCATGACCCACTCCACCTATTCTGCCGAAGAGCTGGCAGCCGCCGGCATCTCCGAGGGCTTGGTCCGCATCAGTGTGGGTCTGGAGGATCCCGAGGATATCATCGACGATTTCAAGACGGTTTTGGATACGCTGTAATTGATCCCGCTGCGGGGCCGCTCCTCCTCTCCTACATTGGGAGCAGCCCCGCTTTCCCGCGGATCCGCGTACCTCCTTTTCGCCGTCCCGGTCTTTCCCCACCCTGCCGGAGGCGGCCAAAAAGGCCCGGCTTCTCCGCCGGGCCTTTTTGTGCTTCTGTACCTGCCGCCTGTTGTGCGTCTCTCCTCCTGCGGCGGGCGGCCCTTGAGCAGGAAAAAGCGCCGTGCGCATGTGCGCACGGCGCTTTTTCCTGTTTGGTTCAGAGAGGTAAGCGGGGGGAATGCTCAGTCCTCAGCCATTTTGCGATACTTGGCGTAGCGGTCCTTGGCGTCCTGGACGGTCTTCTCGTACAGGCGCTGGGCCCGGTCCGGGAAGTTGATCTGCAGGGAGGCATAGCGGTTCTCGCCCTTCAGATAGTCCATCATCTTGCCGCTGTCGGGCGCGGGAGAATCCAGCTGGAAGGGGTTCTTCCCCTCCGCGATCCGGCGGGGATCATACCGGTACAGATGCCAGTAGCCGCACTCCACCGCCTTCTTCATCTCCTCCTGCGTGCAGCTCATGCCCGCCTTGATACCGTGCTCCAGGCAGGGGCAGTAAGCGATGACGATGGCCGGGCCGGGATAGGACTCTGCCTCCCGGATGGCCTTCAGGGTCTGGGCTTGGTCGTAGCCCATGGCCACCTGGGCCACGTAGATGTAGCCGTAGCTCATGGCGATGGCGCCCAGGTCCTTTTTCTTGACCTCCTTGCCGCCGGCGGCGAACTTGGCCACTGCCGCAGTGGGCGTCGCCTTGGAGGACTGTCCGCCGGTGTTGGAGTACACCTCCGTATCCATCACCAGCATGTTGATGTCCCGGTTCTGGGCCAGCACGTGGTCAATGCCGCCGAAGCCGATGTCGTAAGCCCAGCCGTCGCCACCGAAGGCCCACACGCTCTTCTTTGTCAGATACTCCTTGTTCTGCAGGACAAAGGCGCCCTCCTCCGTGGGCTCCGCTTTCTCCAGGGCGGCGATCAGCGCGTCGGACACCTCCCGGGTCACGGCCGGGTCCTGCCACTTGGCAAGATACTCCCCGATCTCAGATACGGCCACCCCCTTTTCCTTCAGGGCTTTCAGCCGCAGCTCCACCTCCCCATGGATGGACCCGTGGGCCCGCAGGAAGCCGTAGGCGAACTCCGCGTTGTCCTCGAACAGGGACTGCTCCCAGCAGGGTCCAAAGCCCCGGCTGTCGCAGGAGTAGGGCGTCATGGGCATGGCACCGCCGTAGGCGGAGGAGCAGCCGGAGGCGTTGGCCACGTACATGCGGCTGCCGAACAGCTGGGTCACCAGCTTGATGTAGGTGGTCTCCGCGCAGCCCGCGCAGGCGGCGGAGAACTGGAAGTAGGGCTTGGCGAACTGGGCCGTCTTCACGCTCTTGTCGCTGATAATGTCCTTCTTGAGCAGCTTCTCGTTCATCGCGTAGTTGTCGAAGTTGGGCTGCTGCTCCCTCTGGGTCTCGAAGGGCACCATCTCCAGCGCCCCCTTGGCCGGGCAGGCGGTCAGGCACACGCCGCAGCCCAGGCAGTCGTAGGGAGAGACCTGCATCCGGAAGGAATAGGCAGGGGCGTCCTTGCCCAGGCCCTTAGCGGGCACGGTGACGAAGGATTCCGGCGCACCGGCCTTCTCCTCCTCCGTCAGCAGCACGGGCCGGATGGCCGCGTGGGGACACGCCATGGCACAGCGGTTGCACTGGATGCACACGTCGGGATTCCACTGGGGCACCGTGACAGCCACGCCCCGCTTGGAGTATGCGGTGGTGCCATTCTCCCAGGTGCCGTCCAGGCAGTTGTGCCTCTTGAACAGGGACACCGGCAGCTTGTCGCCGTGCTGGCGGTCCATGGGCACCACGATCTCCTTGACGAAGTCCGTGCCCTTCAGCTCCTCCGGCGCGCCGTCCTTGGCGTCCGCCCAGGCGGCGGGGACCTCCACCTTCGTCATGCCGGTCAGACCCACGTCCACAGCCCGGTTGTTCAGGTCCACGATCTCCTGGCCGCCCTTTTTGAAGTAGGAGTTGTAGTTGCCCTGCTTCATCTCCTCCACCGCCAGGTCGATGGGGATCACCTTGGTCAGCTGGAAGAAGGCCGCCTGGAGAATCGTGTTGATCCGGTTGCCCAGGCCCAGGTCCCGAGCCAGCTTCGTGGCGTCCATGATGTAGAAGTTGGCGTGCTTGTTGGCCAGGTCCCGCTTCATCTTGGCGGGCAGCCGCTCCTCCAGCTCCTCCGCGCTCCAGGGGCAGTTCAGCAGGTATGTGCCGCCGTCCTTGAGGTCCGCGGTGGTGTCATATTTGTCCACATAGGTGGGTGCGTGGACGCCCACGAAGTCCGCCGCGGATACCAGATACGTGGCGTGAATGGGCTGGTCGCCGAACCGCAGGTGGCTCTGGGTCAGACCGCCGGACTTCATGGAATCGTAGGAGAAATACGCCTGGGCGTACTTGTCTGCCGCCAGGCCGATGGTGGTGATGGCGTTCTTGTTGGCGCCCACCGTGCCGTCGCCGCCCAGGCCCCAGATCTTGCAGGATACCTGTCCGGGATAGTCCAGGGCGATCTCCTCATAAGGCAAGGAGGTGAAGGTCACGTCGTCCTCGATGCCGATGGTGAAGCTGTTCTTGGGCTCCTCCTTGGCCAGGTTGTCGTACACCGCCACGATCTGGCCGGGCGTGGTGTCCTTGGAGGCCAGGCCGTACCGACCGCCCACCACCACGATGTCCTTCCGCCCCGCCTGCTGCAGGGCGCTCTGCACATCCAGATACAGCGGCTCACCCACGGAGCCGGACTCCTTCGTCCGGTCCAGCACGGCGATCTTCTTGCAGGTGGCGGGGATCGCATCCACAAAATGCCGGATGGAGAAGGGGCGGTACAGGTGCACCTGCACCATGCCCACCTTGCGGCCCTTCCTGTTCAGATAGTCCACCGTGTCCTTCACCGTCTCCGCACCGGAGCACATGATGACGATGACTTCCTCCGCATCGGGCGCGCCGTAGTAGTTGAACAGCTTGTAATCCCGGCCGGTGAGCTTGTTGATCTCATCCATGTAGTGCTGGACCACGCCGGGGATCGTGGCGATCTTCTCGTTGGCGCCCTCCTTGCACTGGAAGAACACGTCCGGATTCACCGTCGTGCCCCGGGTGGAGGGGTGCTCCGGGTTCAGGCCGTTCTTGCGGAACGCCGCCAGCTGGTCATAGTCCACCAGCTTGGCCAGGTCGTCATAGTCCAGCGCCTCGATCCGCTGCATCTCGTGGGAGGTGCGGAAGCCGTCGAAGCAGTGCATGAAGGCATACCGGCCGCCGATGGCGGACAGGTGGGCCACCGCGCCCAGGTCCATGGCCTCCTGGGGGGAGGAGGACATCAGCATACCGAAGCCGGTCATTCGGCAGGTCATCACGTCGGAGTGATCGCCGAAGATGGACAGGGCGTGGGCACTGACAGTCCGGCAGGAGATGTGGAACACGCCGGGCAGGAACTCGCCGCCGATCTTATACATAGGCGGGATCATCAGCAGCAGGCCCTGAGAGGCCGTGTAGGTGGTGGTCAGCGCGCCCGCCTGCAGGGATCCGTGGCAGGTGCCTGCGGCCCCCGCCTCGGACTGCATCTCAATGACCTCCACGGGTTTTCCGAAGATGTTGGTCCTCCCCTTGGCGGACCACTCGTCCACCTTCTCCGCCATCACGGAAGAGGGCGTGATGGGGAAGATGGCCGCCACCTCTGTGAACGCGTAGGACGCGTACGCCGCGGCGGTGTTGCCATCCATTACTACTAGTTTTTTCTTAGCCATGTCTCCTGTTTTCCTTTCGATCTCACTTGGTTTGTCCTCATAGCCTCAACACCGTCCGCTGCCCGCTCCGGGGCAGCGGACGGCACTCCAGGGAGCTTACTTTATACCGGGATAGGCTCGGGCCACATAGTCGGCGATCCTGCGCACCGCCTCCTTCAGGTTTTCGTCGGAGTTGGCGAATACCAGCCGCAGATAGCCCTCGCCCATGTCACCGAAGGCGGAGCCGGGCACCGTCACCACTCCTGCGTTCTCCAGCAGCTCCTCCGCAAACGCTTGGGAGGTCTTGCCGAATGCCTTGATGTTGGGGAAGGCGTAGAAGCTGCCCGCGGACTTCTTGCAGGTGATGCCGGGGATAGCGTTGAGTCCGTCCACCAGAATGTCCCGGCGGCGGGTGTAGTCCGCCACCATCTGGTCCACGCACGCCGTGCTCTTCAGGGCCTCCACCGCCGCCGCCTGGATGAAGGTGGACACACAGGAGGCCACCCCCTCCTGCAGCTGCGCCATTTTCTTGATGTACCCCGGCTCCGGCGCTACCAGATAGCCGATCCGCCAGCCGGTCATGGCATAGGACTTGGAGAAGCTGTTCAGCACCATCACGCGGTCCTGCATCTCGGGCACCTGGGCCATGCTGTACGGCTGGATGCCGTCGTATACGATGGCGTCATAGGGCTCGTCTGTCAGCACCCACAGGTCATGGGTCTTCGCCACCTTGGCGATGGCCAGGATGTCCTCCTTCGTCAGCACCGCGCCGGTGGGATTGCAGGGGGAGTTCAGCAGGATCGCCCGGGTCCGGGGTGTGACGGCCTTTTCGATATCCGCCGCTTGGATCCGGTAGTCATATTCCTCATACGTGGGGACGGGCACCGCTCTGGCGCCGATGCTGCTGGCCTGCCCGTAGTAGTTGGGGAAGCAGGGATCCGGCACCAGGATTTCATCGCCCGGGTCCAGCAGCGTCATCATGGCCAGGAACAAGCCCTCCATGGCCCCCACGGTGATGATGACGTGGTCTTTGGTATAGCCCTCCCAGTACTGCTTCCGGTACTTGGCGGCCACAGCCTCCCGCAGCTCTGTGGTGCCGGCGTTGGGCGCGTAATGGGTCTGCCCCTCGTCCAGGGCTCTCTTCGCCGCGTCCTTGATGTACTGGGGCGTGTCGAAGTTGGGTTCGCCCACCGTCAGCTTGATCGCCTCCGGGTATTGGGCCGCCAGATCAAACATCTTTCGGATGCCGGACGCTGGATACTGCTTCGCCCGCTGGGAAATGCGCAGTTCCTGTTCCATTGGTAACATCTCCTTTTGATCATCTTCTCACGCGCACCCGGCGCACCCGTTCCGAAAGCGGGCACGCCGAATGCGCAGCAGGCAGTTCCTTACTTCGCAGTCTTGTCGTTCACCCACAGCTCCGGGATGGCGTTGGCCGCCGCCTCACTGGTGGGCTCCCACTTGCCGGACTTCAGCCGGGCCAGGTAATCATTAATCAGTGCGCCGATCTGCTTGCGCATCAGGAAGCAGACCACCAAGTTACACACGGCGCACACACCGAAGAAGAAGTCGAAGAGATTCCACAGCACACTGAGGGCGCCCACAGAGCCGATGATGGCAAAGGCGCAGCCCAGGAGCCGGTAGGGCAGGATGAGCTTCTTGCCGCCCAGGACGGTCATGCAGACCTCACCGTAGTACACATTGACCAGCGCGGTGGTGAAGGCAAAGAAGGTGATGATGGACACCACGAACACCGTACCGGCGATGGCGTTGCCGAAACCGGCGCCGAAAGCGGTTGCGGTCAGGGCCGCGCCGGTGCCGCCCTCGGTCCACACACCGGTGCACAGGACCACCAGAGCGGTCATGGTGCAGACGATGATGGTGTCCACGAACACCTCGCTGATGCCCCACAGGCCCTGCTTCACCGGATGGTTGGCGGAAGAGGAGGAGTGGGCCAGCGGCGCCATGCCAGTGCCGGCCTCATTGGAGTACACGCCGCGGGCCAGGCCCCAGCGGATGGCCAGCATCACGGTGGAGCCGGCAAAGCCGCCGGTGGCAGCCATAGGCGTAAAGGCGTACTCAAAGATCATGGCAAAGACGTGCGGAATGTTGCTGCCGAACTTTACCAAAATAAAGACACTGCCGATCACATAGGCCAGCGCCATCAGGGGGACCACCTTCTCCGCAAAGGAGGAGATACTCTTGATGCCGCCCACCAGCACAACGGCCATGATGACGGCAAAGATCACGCCCACGATCCAGCCGGGAACGTCAAAGGAGACCCGAATCGCCTCCACCACAGAGTTGGCCTGTACGGCGGGCGCAAACACCATGGCGCAGCCCAGGATCACAGCCCAGAAAATGCCCAGCCACTTCCAGCTCTTGCCCAGCCCCCGGCGCACATACCAATAGAAGCCACCGTGCCATCTGCCGGTCTCAGGATCCCGCTCCCGGTAGGCCATGCCCAGGGTGATCTCGGAAAACTTCACGATGAAGCCCATGAGGGCCACGGCCCACATCCAGAATACGGCGCCAGGGCCGCCGGTGGCGATGGCCACCGATACACCGGCGATGTTCCCCACGCCAAGCGTGGAGGCCAGCGCCGTGCAGCAGGCCTGGAACGGGGAAATATCGCCCTCGCCGTCGCCCTTGTCGAAGATCTTGCCGAACGTGTTCTTCATGGCGTGTCCGAACCTGGTGAATTGGAAGAACTTAAAGCGGACGGACAGGTACACGGCGACTGCGGATGTCAGGATCAGAAGCGGCCATCCCCACAGCCAGTTGGAAATCGCCATCATGATGTCGATGATAAACATATTCTACCTCCCAAATAACTTCATGCGCTCCATTTTCGATTGGCTGAATCATCTGTCGGGAAGTCTTTCCCCGCGGCTTCCCCGGCTCCTCCTTTCCTCCTATATTCGATATGCGGCCAGCCGCATAACTTGCCTGATTTCCAATAATTCCGTATGGTGGAAGCGAATTCCTTTGGGTAGAATTGTCAAGCTGCCGGTCTTTTCTGGACATGTATCCAAAAAAGCGGCAGCTTTTCCGTAGAACGGGATCATTTTCCAAAATTGTGTCAAAAACCAAAGCCGCAACTGCGGCCCGACACGAAGCATTTCCACGGAAAATTACGGTTCCTGTTTTCTTTCCTTATGATTTATGATATTATATAGACAAACATTTGTCAAGGCAGAATGTTTCTATGATATCGCCAAAAAGGAGCGGCCGATTTATGGCAAAAGAACAGGTATCCAGCATCCTCCGCGCCCTGGAGATTTTGGAGTGCTTCATGGATAACGAGACGGAATGGACGTTGAAGCGCCTGGTGGCACAGCTGGATCTGCCCACCACCACTGTCCACCGCCAGCTCTCCACCCTCACGGACCGGGGTTATCTGGTCCAGGATCCCGTCCGCAAGAGCTACCGGGTGGGGCCACGCCTCCTGCTGCTCTCCAGCACCGTCCTCAGCCACTCCGATCTGCGCAGTACCGCCCGGCCGGAGCTGGAAAAGCTGTCCGCCACTGTGAAGGAGACCATCAACCTCAGCGTGATGCTGGACCGGGAGATCTTTTATCTGGACAAAGTGGAGACCTTCCGCTCCGTGGTGTGCAACACGAAAGTGGGCACCCGAGCCCCGGCCCACGCCACCAGCGGCGGCAAGATCATGCTGGCCTTTCACGATCCCGATTATGTGGACGCCTACTGCCGGGACCTGCCCCAGATGCAGCGGCTGACGGACCGCACCGTCTTCTCCCCGGACCTGCTGCGGGAGCAGCTGGCCCAGGCCCGGATCAACGGCTTCGCCATTGACGACGGGGAGATCGAACCCGGCCTGATCTGCGTGGGCGCCCCCATCTTCGGTCTGGACCAGACGGTGGTGGCGGCGGTCAGCATCGCCGGTCCCACCTTCCGTATGAAAGAAGAGCTGGACGTGATGACTCGTGCCGTGAAGGCCACTGCCGCCAACATCTCCCGCCTGATGGGCGGGCGGCCGTGACGCGGCCTGTTTTCCAGCTGTCAGGAGCGGGAGCCCATAAGGACTCCCGCTCCTGCTGCTTTTACTTCCGCTTCCGGAACAGCTCCGGCAGTCTCCAGCCGCGGCCCTTTCCCCGCTCCGTGGCCCGCATCTGGGGAGGATGGTCCAGATAGAACTGCTGGACGGAAACCGGCACCGCGCCGGCCTGCTCCGCTCGGACAAAGCCTCCGTCCGGCAGCATCCGCCGGGCCTTCACATTGTCTCCCAGAAGCCGGGCCAGATAGTCCGAGAGGAAGTCCTGCACCTCCCGGCTCTCCACCGGGCAGGCGATCTCCACCCGCCGCTCCTGATTTCGGGTCATGATGTCCGCAGAGGATAAGTACATCTGCCGCAGGACACCCTCCCCGAAGCAGTAGATGCGGGAGTGCTCCAGAAACTCCCCCACGATGCTGGTCACGGTGATATGGTCCGTCTTGCCCGGCACGCCGGGCACCAGGCAGCAGATGCCCCGGACGATCAGGTCCACCCGCACTCCTGCCTGGGAGGCCTCCGCCAGCTTGTCGATCAGCTCCCGCTCCGTGACGGCGTTGGTCTTCAGGATGATCCGCCCCCGGTCGCCCCGGGCGATCTCCACGTCGATGAGCCGCAGCAACGTCTGCTTCAGGGACACCGGCGCCACCAGCAGCTTACCGTAGCTGCCCCGCAAATCGCCGATCAGCATATTCTGGAAAAAGGCCACGCCGTCGGCGGCAATGGTCCGATCCGCCGTCAACAGAGAGAAGTCTGTGTACAGCGCCGCGGTCTTTTCGTTGTAATTGCCCGTGCCGATCTGGGTCACATAGCTGAGTCCTGCTTTCTCCTTCCGGGTGATGAGGCAGATCTTGCCGTGGCACTTATAGCCGGCGGGTCCGTAGATCACCCGGCACCCGGCTTCCTCCAGCTCCCGGGCCCAGGTGATGTTGTTGCCCTCGTCAAAGCGGGCCCGCAACTCCACCAGTACCGTCACGGCCTTGCCGTTCTCCGCCGCGGCGCACAGGTGCTTGATGACGGCGGACTTCCCCGCCACCCGGTAAATGGTCATCTGAATGGACACCACCGCCGGGTCCGTGGCGCTCTGGCGCAGCAGGTCCAGAAACGGCTGCATGGAGTGGTAGGGATAGAACAGCAGCACGTCCCGCTGGCGGATCTGCTCCCACATGGGCACCTCCCGGTCCAGCCAGGCGGGATATGCCGGCGCATGGGGTGGGTAAAAGAGGGCGCTGTCCAGACTGTCCAGCTGGTAGGCGTATTTCAGAACCAGCGGGCAGGTGCACACATAGCTCTGCTCCGCCGTCAGCCTCAGCCGCCGGAGCAGCATGGCCTGCAGAGCCGGGGCCTTCCCCTGCATCTCCAGCCGCACCGGGGCCAGCCGCTCCCGCTGGCGCAGCAGCTTGGTCATCTGGGCGCGCAGGTCCAGGTCCTCCTGGTCCATAGCCTCATCATAGCTGATGTCTGCGTTCCGGGTGACGGACACCACCGCCTGCTCCTCGATCTGATAGATCTTGAAGATCTTCCGCAGGTGGTGGGCCAGAATGTCCTCCGTCCGCACGAAGGCGCCGGGCCGGGCCGGCAGAGGCAGGATGGGCGGCACCACATCCGGCACCCCCACGATGCCCAGCCGCCGCTTGTCTCCCTCCCGCAGCAGGGCGGCGGCATACAGGGTCTTGTTCTTCAGGTGGGGAAAGGGGTGGCTGGGGTCGATGATCTGGGGCATCAGCAACGGGCGCATGGCCTCCCGGTACCAGGCCCGCACATACTCCCGCTCACCGTTTTTCAGCTCCTTGTAGGGGATATCCGCCACCCCATGTTCCGCCAGGGCCTCTATCAGCTCCCGGTATACCTGGTCCCGCTGCTGGACCAGCGGCACCACGGCGGCATAGATCCGCCGCAGCTGTTCCGCCGGGGAGAACCCGCCCTTGTTTTCCCGGGCGTTCGGGGCCACCAGGGCTAGGTCCGTCAGGCTTCCCACCCGCACCATGAAGAACTCGTCCAGGTTGCTGGTGAAGATGGAGAGAAAGCGCAGACGCTCCATCAGCGGCACAGAGGGGTCCGCCGCCTCCTCCAGCACCCGCTGGTCAAAGGCCAGCCAACTGAGTTCCCGGTTCTGGGTGTAACTCAGGTCCCAGCGTTCAGCAGCTTGTGACACAGATATCCCTCCCTGACGCCGTAGGGACTGATATACAGCTCTCCTTCGCACAGCGCCTCTGTCAGTGCATCCATCAGCACGATGCCCGGCAGAATCGTGTGCACCCGGTCCGGGCAGTGCCGCAGGATCAGCTTCCGCGTCTGGTGGTCCCGCTTCAACAGCAGCTTTGTCAGCCGGCGGACCTCCGCAGGCGTCAGGATGCGGTTTCCCGCCGGCTTTTCATACCAGTCATTGGCGATTTTCAGCGCCGCCCGGGCCGTGCCGCCCACGCCGCAGACCCGTTCCGCCCAGTGCGCCGGCAGCCGGGCCTCCTTCAGGGCCGCGGCCACGGTGCTGCGGATCCGCTCCAGCTCCTTTTTCTTGGGCCACAGGCCGTCCACGCAGCGATTGAACAGCTCCAGGGATCCGATGGGCAGGCTCTGGGCCTTTTTGACCTCCCCGGCCCGGACCTCCAGGACCTCTGCGCTGCCGCCGCCAATGTCGAACATGGCGCCGTTCTGCAAGTCCGTGGCCGTCCGGGCGCCGTAATAGCCCAGTCTGGCCTCCAGCTCGCCGGAGATCACATCCACCCCCACGCCGGTGGCCGCCCGAATCTGCTCCACTGCCTCCTCCGTGTTGCGGATGTTCCGCAGGGAGGCGGTGGCAAATACGTGGGGGGCGTCCAGATCAAACTGCCGCAGCAGCGCCTGAAAGTCCCGGATGGCCCCGCAGGCCCGCTGGATTCCCTCCGGAGAGAGCACCCCTCCGTGGACGTAGCTGACCAGTCCCGCCATCTCCTTTTCGGAAAACAGCAGGTCGAATCCGCCCTCCGGCAGGGTGTTGTAGACGGACAGTCGGATGGTGTTGGACCCCAGGTCCACAATGGCGAATTTCATGGGTATGACGCTCCTTCTTCCCGCGCTCCCCACTGGGATGCGGCGTTTCACGTTTATCAGATTGACAGAGGCAGATGAAATTCAAAAGCGCGGTGCTGTAAAATGCCGGTAAAATTCAGGCTTTTTCGATGGCTCTGGCCACAGCGGCCAGGGCCTGGGCCTCCGTGTCGTCAAAAAGGTGGGTGTAGATGTTGCTGGTGACGGTCATGGAGCTGTGCCCCAGGGTGCGGGAGATATCGAACATGGGCACGCCCTGGCTGTTGGCCACCGAGGCAAAGCTGTGCCGCAGGCCGTGGAGGGAGATCTTGGGCAGCCCCTGCCGCCGCACCACCGTCAGCAGGTCCCGGGTCAGCTGGTCCGGCTTGGGGGGCGTCCCGTCCTGCCGCAGCACCACCCACTCCTTCGGGTCGTCGCTGCGCCGCCTCTCCCACGCCCGCCGCAGCACCTGCTGCAGGTCCTGGAGCCCGGTGATGCCCAGCCGCCGGGCGGAGGTGCGGGTCTTGGGGGAGACTTCAGCACCACGCTGCCGCCCACCTCTGTGCGCACCTCCCGGATGGAGAGCAGCCCCGCCTCCAGGTCCACATTCTCCCACCGCAGGCCGCAGATCTCGCTGCGCCGCAGGCCCAGATAGGCCGCCAGCTTCACCGGCAGCTCCATCATCGTGCCGGACACGGCGGAGAACAGCAGCTGCAGCTGCTCCGGGGAGTAAAAGCTGAAGCGGGCCTCCTTCTTCTTGGGCGGCGTCACCCGGTCCATGGGGCTGCGTTCCAGCATCTCCAGCCGCACCGCCATGCCCAGGGCCGTGGTCAGCATCACATAGTGCTTGATGACCGTGTTGGGGGACAGGCCCTGGTTCATCTTCTCATAGAGATAGCCCTGGATACGCAGGGGCGTCAGCTCCGCCAGAGGGATCCTTCCCAGGGCAGGCAGCACATGACAGCGTGCCATGTTGCGGTAGGCGTACAGCGTGCTCTCTGCCCGGTCCCGGGCCACCACCTCCTCCAGCCAGAAGGTCAGCCACTCCCCCAGTGTGCAGTCCTTCCCCGGCAGGCGCCGGTCGGCACAGGAGTTCCCCTCCAGCGCGGCCTGGGCCTCCTCCCTGGTGCGGTAGGTGCGGGTATAGCGCCGTCCGTCCTGCCGGAACACCGCGTAATACAGCTGCCGCTCCGTGTCGTATGCAAGATTCTTCTGGATCGTCTTTCTGGGCATGGGTGCATTCCTCTCTCTTTCTCTCTCGTTTTGCGATGCAGGCGCATCGCAAAAGGGCCGTGTGCCGCCGACCACGGCGCGGCCTGAAATTTCAGCGCACGGACCGGGACAGCCCACATGCGCGAAAACTTCATGCGCCGCCGGGGCAGCTGATTTTCGCGGCGCCCCACTGCCCATGAAGTTTTATGCCCTTTTATCATAAACAACTCACGCTGTCCAATAGGATACCCATATTCGGTCAGACAAAACACAATTATTGTAAATTTCCGGGCCCGCTCCGGCCCTCTATTCATGTAGGGCCGGGGCGAATGCCCCTTCTGCCGCAGGCTTTTTCGCGGCCTGCGGGACAAAAAAGCGGCTGCCTGCGGCAGCCGCTCTCCAAGAGCCGATTCACTTCGCGTCCTTCACTCCCATCCGGCAGGCGGCCCACACCGCGTTGTGGTCCGAGAGCTCCTCCCCCGCAAAGCGAGCCAGGGCGGAGTCCGGCCGGGCAAAGCCACAGTCCGCCGTCCGGGTAGAAAGGGTGCGGCTCTTGGTGGGTGTCATCCCCCGCAGCAGCAGCCAGTCCAGCCGCAGGCCCAGGCATCCGCCGCCCGGCAGGGGCTTGCGCCGGGTTAAAATGGGCGTCTCCGGCACTGCCCGGTAGCCCATGGCCTCCGCCGCCGTCAGGGCAGCCTCATACTGCGCCACGTCTTCCAGACAGCGGCGCTGGAGTGCCGGACTCCCCGCGATCTCCCGGATGGCGTCCTTGTCCCGGCCGTCAAAGGTGTTGGTGTTCAGATCTCCCCCCAGCACTACCGGAATGCCGGGAAGCAGTTCCTCCGCCGCACGGAGCACCGCCTCCAGCTGGAGCCGCCGTCCCTCGCCATGGGTGCGGTTCTCCAGGTGGATGGAGGCCACGCCCAGAGGCCGACCGCCCACATCCAGCTCCGCCAGCACCGCGCATCGCCCGCCAATCCGGCGCTGGCGGTCGAAGTACCAGTTGTACTGCTCCGGCAGCCGCACGGTCCACGCCCGCCGGATGGGCCAGCGGGAGAACACCGCATTTCCGTGGAAGCCCTTGGGGTCCTCCCCATTCACCAGCTCGATGAACTCCAGGCCGTAGGCGTAGTTCCAGCCGAACCGCTCCGCCAGCTCCCGCGCGGTGTTCCGGCCGCCAGAGCGGACGCAGCCATCATCCAGCTCATTGGCCAGCACCACATCCAGGGGCCGGACGCCCGGGCAGTCCTGAAGAAAGTCGCCCAGCTCCTCCAGGTGGACGCCCCGCTCCATATTGAACACCAGCAGGCCCAGCTCCTCCGGCACCTCCGCCGGGGCCGGCACCGGTGCGCCGATCTCCGTCTCCGAAAACTGGGGGATCATGGCCATCACCGTCTCCTGCGTCTCGTGGTCCAGCAGCGCACCCAGGCGCTGGCGCTCCGTATTGGGGATACCCTTCATAGTGTCCTTCCTCCTTGTGTTCTGGGGGCGCAGGTGGAGCGGACCACCAGCTCCGGCTGGAGCAGGTCCGCTGTCGGCCGCCGGTCCCCCTGAATCTGGCACAGCAGCCGCTCCACGGCGATGCGTCCCTGCTGAAATTTATGCTGCGAAACAGTGGTCAGATGGATACGGGGAATGGCGGCGTAGGAGACGTTGTCATACCCCACCAGGGACAGGTCCTCCGGCACCCGGATCCCCCGCTCTTCCGCCGCCTCCAAAATTCTGAGGGCGGTCAGGTCTGAAAATGCCAGCACGGCGTGGGGCAGCGTCCGCTCCCCGAACAGTGCCAACGCCTGTTCATAGGCCCACTGGCGCAGTTCCCGGGTGTCCGGCGGCGCGGGCAGCACCCGGCCGGAGAGCCCGTGCTCTCTCAGCGCCCGGCGAAAGCCCCGCACCCGCTGCACACGGGTGAGAGAGTCCGCACGCCCACCCAAAAACACCAGGTCCCGGTGGCCCAGCTGCAGCAGATACCGGACGGCGATGGCCGCCCCCGCCTCATTGTCCGCCATCACATAGCTGCACTTCTCCCCGTGGTTCACGCCCAGGTACACGCAGGGGGTGCCCTCCAGCAGGTCGGCGTGCTTGGCCTGGCTCTCCCGGGACAGGGGCGAGATCAGCACGCCGTCGATCTGCCGGGCCAGAAAGTTCTCGATGGCTCGAAGCTCCCGTCCCTCCTCCTGGAGGGAGTTGCTCAACAGCACCCGGTACCCGTTTTCCGCTGCCGTCTCCTCAATGGCAGTGGCGATGCCCGTGAAGTAGGGGTTGGACACGTCCGGCACCACTACCCCCAGAGTGTGGGTGGCCTGCCCCGTGAGCCCCTTGGCGGCGGCGTTGGGCACGTATCCCAGCTGGGCACAGGCGGCCCGGACCCGTTCCTTGGTCTCTGCGCTGATCTCCGGGCGGTCGTCCAGAGTCCGGGACACAGTGGCCGGGCTGACCCCGGCCAGCGCTGCCACGTCCTTAATGGTCGTCCGCCGCATCCCGTTCTCCCTCCTATTTGTGCAAACGTTTCCAATAGCACCTTTAAGATACCATTCCGGCAGGGAAACTGTCAAGTTTCTTCGTCTGTTTTACCATGTTTTTGTGGGTTTTTAATATATTTTCTCCAGTATCTTCCGGAACGGCATTCTGGTATAATGCTTCTATGAAAAAAGCTGCACAGCAGAAGGAGGACTTTTATGGCCCGCATGACCATCAGGGACATTGCCCGGCTGGCCGGGGTCTCCGTCACCACCGTTTCCCGGGCGCTGAACAATGCGCCGGAGATCAACTCCCAGACCCGGGAGCGCGTGCTCCAGGTGTGCCGGGAACAGGGCTACCGCTCCAACCTGCTGGCTCGGAGCCTAGTCTCCAGCCGGACCCGTGTGCTGGGCGTCATTCTGCCGGAGCTCTCCGGCCCTTTTCACGCCTCCATCGTGCTGCACCTGGAGCGCTACGCCCAGGAACAGGACTACCAGATCATGTTGTGCTGCGGCCGGGTAGGGGGCAGCGAAACCGCCGCTCTGTTCGACTTTCTGGTAAGTCACCGGGTGGACGGCATTCTGCTGGTCAGTGCCAGCAGCGCCGCGCCCGATCTGCTGCGGCGCCACGCACGGGGGACGCCCTCCGTGCTGCTGGGGGATGTGTCCCCGACCGCTACGCTCCAGCGGATCAACGCTGTCAGCACCGACAACTATGTAGGCGGCGCCATGGCGGCCGGATACCTCTCCCGGCTGGGGCACCGGCGGGTGCTGTATCTGGGCCCCCGGCGGGACAGCGTCACCCATGTGCTCCGGCACCAGGGCTTTCTCACCATCGCCAGGGAGCGGGGCATGGAGGTGGAGACCGTCTTCAACCCCGGCGCCGTCTCCTCCGCCCCCAACGGCTACCGGCTGGCCAGGCAGGTGTTCGCCCGCCCCTTCCCGCAGACGGCGGTCTTCGCTCCCTCTGACGCCATGGCCCTGGGTGTCCTCCAGGCGGCAGACGAGCTGGGACTGGACATTCCCGGCCGGATCTCCCTGCTGGGCTATGACGATATCGAATACGCCTCCCTGCCGAAAATCCGCCTCAGCACTCTGGCCCAGCCCACCGGGGCCCTGGCAGAGAGCGCTGTGCGGCTGCTGCTGGAGCTGATCGACTCCGGCGGGCCGGGGGAGGTCACCCACAAGCTGATCGCCCCCCGGCTGGTAGAGCGCAACACCTGCTGCTCTCCGCAGCAGAGGACTGCGGTCTAGCGGCCCGGGCATCCGAACAAAACAAGCCCCCGGCTTTTCAGCCGGGGGCTCGCTTATACTGCTCAGGGAAGATAGTTCAGCGGGTTGCGGGCCACGCCGTTGTAACGGACCTCGAAGTGGCAGTGATTGCCGGTGGAGTTGCCGGTGGAGCCCACCCGTGCGATCTGCTGGCCCTTGTAGACGTGGTCGCCCACGGAGACCGTCAGGCTGCTGTTGTGACCGTACCGGGTCACATAGCCGTTACCGTGGTTGATCTCCACCAGGTAGCCGTAGCCGCCCATCCAGCCGGAGTAGGTGACTGTGCCGCCGTCCGCCGCGTAGACCGGCGTGCCGTACGGCCCGGCAATATCGATGCCCTGATGGTTGGTGGAGCCAATGCCGCCGGGAGAGGACCGTCCGCCGAAGCGGGAGGTGATCCGGCCGCTGATGGGCCACCGGAACGTGCCGGTGGGCAGCCAGGTGGGCCGCTCCTTCGTGCCCTGGAGCCGCTGCTCCGTCACGGGCTCCTTCAGGGTGACAGAGGAGAGGATCGTCCGCTCCGTCTCCACACCGTTGACATAGGTGACGTTGGCCACCACGTCGGCGGCGCCGTACTCACCGGGGGAAGTCACCTGATAGTCGCCCTTGTACAGATAGGCAGAGTCCGTGTACTCCACATCATACATGACGTCTTCCACGTAGTATTCCCGCTGCTTCACTGTCACTGTAAGATAGGGGACGGCCTCCGACAGCGTCAGCACCTCACCGATCTGGATCTTGTCGATGTTGTAGCCGGGGTTCAGCGCCAGCAGTTCCTTGGAGGTCATTCCGTGATCCTCCGCGATCTCGGACCAGGTGTCACCCGCCTTCACGGTGTACGTGGTCTCAGCGGTCTTCGTGCTGTACAGCAGCTCCGCCAGATACCCCAGGTTCATCACCTTTTCCGTGGGCACGTACTCCTGCTTGATCTCCACATCCTCCGCAAATTCGCAGGAGATGGTGTTCTCGTCCGCGGTGCTGCTCTGGAGCTGGCTCAGCAGCTCCTCCAGTGCGCCCTCATAGGGGGTCGCGCCCACCAGCTCACCGTCCACATACAGACTGTACGCCTGGGTGACCAGACCGATCTGCTGGGACAGGTCCTCCTCCAGCGTCGTCTCGTCTACCACGTCCTGCCGCAGCAGCAGGCCGGAGGAATACTGCAGCAGGGAGTCGTCGATGGTGTAGCTCTCCCCCAGCGTCCGGGCGGTGACCGCCTCCAGGTCCGACGCGGCCTCCTCCGCTGCGGATTGGGAGCCCACAGCGGCAATCACCTCGCCGTCGTACAAAACCGTCGTCCCGAAGGTGTAGACGGAGAAGAACAACCCGATGGCAGCAGCCACGCAGCCGCCGCACAGCAGCATCGCTGGATGCAGGCGCCAGCGGTGCCCCAGCTTGGCCCGCAGGGCAGAGACCCGCTCACGCCGCTGCTTCCGGCTGGCGCGGATCCGTTCGCTCAGCAGCCCCCCCAGAGTGGGCAGCATTCCCCAGGCCAGCAGAAGCAGCTGCACAGGAAGCCGCTCAGACTCCGGGAACCGCTTTGCCTTTTTCTCCCGTACCAGACGCCGCCAGTGGCGGCGGGTATTCTTGGCCTTTTCCGCCAGCGCCTGGCAGCCGGTCACCACAGGGCTGATCTCCCCCTCCGTCTCCTGCCAGGACTGCACAGCCTGCCGCAGCCTCCGGCGCCGGGGCTCTGTCCGTCGGGACGGACCAGCGGGCTCCTCTCCCCACTCGGGGATCAAGGGCTTCACCGCCGTCGGTGCGGATACGGGCTCCGGCTGCACCTCCGGGGGCGTGGGCGGACACTTCCTTTCCCGCTCCGCCTGTCCGGCAGCCAGACGCTTGCCGCCGCGGCGGGACTGCCGGGCGGCATGATCGCTTTTCTGAATATGTTCGCTCATATCGTCTCCGTAAAATCCAGCGAAATAGTTACAATTTGTTACCGTTTGTAATCATACGCCATTTCCCGCTTCCAGTCAAGTCTAAAATTGTTAAAAAAGTTCTTCAATTTCTTGTGTTTCCATCAATTTCCGCACCACAGCATCTGGTAGGGTCCCACACTTTTGCCAGAAGCGCCCTGCTGCCGGGCGCAAATTTTTGTGATGATATTTTGATTTTCCAATTGACCCCGACGGCGAGTTGTGTATAATGAGAATAGTCTAAATACGTTCCCAAATCTGTACGTTTTTGGAGGAAATCAGAGATGTTTGAATTTTTGATCAAAAAGCTGAAGGCCCATCCCCGGAAGATTGTCTTCACTGAGGGCACGGATCCCCGCATTCTGGAGGCGTCCGCCCGCTTGCTGTCCGGTACCTTCCTGACCCCTGTGCTGGTGGGCAATCTCGACGAGATCCAGGCCGCTGCCGAGGAGGCCGGCTTCAACATCCGGGGCGCTGAGATCATTGATCCCGAGGCCTTCCCCGACATGGAGAAGATGGTCTCCACCCTGGTGGAGCTGCGCAAGGGCAAGATGAGTGAGGAGGAGTGCCGCAAGCTCCTCAAGCAGGCCAACTACTTCGGCACCATGCTGGTGAAGATGGGCTATGCCGACGCTCTGCTGGGCGGCGCCACCTATTCCACCGCCGACACGGTCCGTCCCGCCCTGCAGATCATCAAGACCAAGCCCGGCAACAAGATCGTGTCCTCCTGCTTCATTCTGGTCCGCGCCAATGGCGTCGGCGAGAACGAGGTCCTGGCTATGGGGGACTGCGCCATCAACATCAAGCCCACCGAGGACGAGCTGGTGGAGATTGGTCTGGAGACTGCCCAGACCGCCAAGATCTTCGGCATCGATCCCAAGGTTGCTTACCTCAGCTATTCTACCTTGGGTTCCGGCAAGGGCGAGGACGTGGACAAAATGCGCAACGCCTGCAACAAGCTGAAGGCTCTGGCCCCCGACCTGGACGTGGACGGCGAGCTGCAGTTCGACGCCGCCGTTTCTCCCCGTGTGGCCCATACCAAGTGCCCTGACTCCAAGGTGGCCGGCCATGCCAACACCTTCATCTTCCCGGACATCAACGCCGGCAACATCGGCTACAAGATCGCCCAGCGCCTGGGCTCCTTTGATGCCTACGGCCCCATCCTGCAGGGTCTGAACGCCCCCATCAACGACCTGTCCCGCGGCTGCAACGCTCTGGAGGTCTACTCCATGGCCATCATCACTGCCGGCCTGTGCGAGGACTGATTGCCGTACATCCCATTTTCCATACAGCAGACAGCGGCGGACGCTTTCTCGGTCCGCCGCTGTTTTTTTGTTCATTGCAACCGGCGGTTGCGGAATCGCCAAGGGACCTTGATGGACAATCCCGCCGCCCTCTGCTATGATGGTCGCAGAATTGAAGCGGGAGGCGAGACCATGACCTTGGGAGAGCGGCTGATCCAACTGCGAGCAAAAGCAGGGCTCAGTCAGGATACCCTGGCGGAGCAGCTGGGAGTATCCCGGCAGTCTGTCAGCAAGTGGGAAAACGACGCCAGCGTACCGGATTTGGAGAAGTTGGTGAAACTGAGTGGAGTGTTCGGCGTATCTCTGGATGAACTGGTGAAGGGAGAGGTCCCGGATTCGGCGGCCCCCGCCGTAAAGGCCGGCGTGACGGCAGAGGAACTTCGGCTCCATCGGCAACGTCTTTTGGGTCTTTTGTTGCTGCTGGCATCTGTGCTGCTGGGCGCTCGCAGCGAAGGCACATGGGGAATTTTATTTGCCTGGCCTCTGGTGACCTGCGGGATTCTGTGTCTGCTGTGCAGGTGCCCTCTGGGCCTTCTCTGCGCTTGGGGCGCATGGCTGGCACATTTTGTCTCCGTGGGTGCATCCTTATTTTATCTTTTCGAAGGAACACGTATCGACAATTTTATGGCGCTTACCGTAATCGTACCATTGGGGGTTCTGACGGTCTACTCGCTTCGTCATCCGCCATCCATACCTATATGCTGGTTCCTATTGGTGGCGGTCTTGTATCAATACCGAAATATTTGGTGGCTTTCTTTAGAGCCTCTCGGCTATTTAGACCTGTTCTACCTTTTCGCACTTCCAGCAGGTGGGAAATTTCTGACGCTGTATTGGCTGGCTATGCTCCTGCTGGTCGCTGCCTATTCTTTACGGACGCTGATCTCTCGGCGACATCGGTGCAAAGCTTAGTCCGAATCGTAGTATATCTTAAAAATATTTCAAAACGTATACCTTTGAATTAAAAACAAAGCCGCCCTGTCGGGCGGCTTTGCGCTTTGCTTTCGCTGCTTACTTCAGGTTGAAGAACGCCTTCATGCCAGGATACTGCGCCACGTCGCCCAGCTCCTCCTCGATGCGGAGCAGCTGGTTGTACTTAGCCACCCGGTCGGTGCGGCTGGGGGCGCCGGTCTTGATCTGGCCCGCGTTGACGGCCACGGCGATGTCGGCGATGGTGGCGTTCTTCATTTCGTTCTCGTTCATGGTATTAGTCTCCTTTTTTAGGAAGTAAATGATGTTATCGACATTCGTTGCCCGTAGCAGGATTCGGGCAATATCCACCACACGCCACGCGGAGGCTGCCGATTTGTGTGGTTCCCGACTCATTACTGAATCGGGGAAAAAAGAAAAGCCCCCGGCCACACATTGATGACTGGGGGTGTAAAGAGTGATTTACTTTTTGGATTTTTCTGCGAAAGCGTTCTTCTTGCCGGGTTTCTTGTTCCCACCGACAAGGTCGTTCTTGGTAAGACGGGGATTCATCTTCTCTACGGTGCGCGTCTGCGTGATTTCCGTATTGATTTCCTTCTGGCGCTGGATATCGCCCACGAGAGATTCCAGCGCATCGTGTCTGCGAGCATTCGGATACAGGTCCACGGTTTTCGGAAGTTCAGACCAGCGAGTAGGCACGAAATTCGGGTCACTGAACAGCGGATGATGGATGAACCCGAACCGCTTTGCTTTCAGAAGATTCTGACCGTTCGTCATAATCAGAATTTCTTCCTTTTCCAGATGCTGTACTTCATCAGGGTTCATAAGGTTGCGTTTACCATCACCTTCGCTGAGTGAATAGCCCTGATATACACCGCGAATGCCGGTCGAGTTTGCCCTCGAATCACTGACGCTCTTTGCACGAATCGTAACGATACC
>OGIE01001487.1_pt1 | contig 32587 bp, 30 predicted proteins | sample 1571581 | NCBI WGS metagenome assembly OGIE01 (sample SAMEA2582021, study PRJEB24529) | metagenome | biome: Human gut stool | place: China | collected 2011 | reverse complement strand
ACACAGGCGGGGAAACCGCTTGGTAATCAACTCTCACCCAATGTAAGGGGAAGTTGGAGGGGGTAGTTCTAGACAACGGGACTTTTCTGACAACCTCATTTTTTGCCTCACCCGAAGGTGTGTCTCACATCGTCGTCCCGATCAGCCCTTTCGTGGACTGCTCGATAAACGTGAGGATGGATTGTACCTCCGGACCGATGGCGATCGTTTCGCGGATGCGGACGAGGGCGTTTTCGACGCTGGTGCCACACTGGTACACCTGACGGTATGCTTTGGCGATGTCGTCGATGATCTCTTCCGAGAGCTTTTGTTCCTTGCGCAGGATAAAAGCGTTAACCCCGTAGTAAGCGATCGGGTTGTGGGCGGCCACGATGTAAGGGGGCACGTCCTTGTTGGCACGGCACCCGTCTTTCACCAGCGCCCAGGAGCCGACGCGACACCCGTGTTTCACGATCACGCCGCTACCGAGAATGGCGTGGTCGTCGACGATGCAGTTGCCGGCGGTCTTGGCGGCGTTTCCCAGCACGCAGTTACTACCGAGGTGGGTGTCGTGTGCCAGATGCACGCTTTCGAGCAGGAAATTCCCGTCGCCGACGATCGTGCTGTCGGAAGTGTCGGTTCCCCGGTTGATGATCACCTTCTCGCGGATCGTGTTGTTGTTACCTATCAGTAGCAGGGTATCCTCGCCCTTGAATTTGAAATCCTGCGGGGTGGCTCCGATGATGGCCCCCTGGTGAACCGTGTTGTTCGTTCCCATGCGTGTCCCGCTCAGGATGCTGGCGTAAGGCATGATGGTGCAATTGTCGCCGATCTCTACATTCTTGTCGATGTAGGCGAAAGGATGCACGGTGACATCCTTCCCGATCTTGGCTCCCGGATCAACGTAAGCTAATGGACTGATCATAATTGTTCGTGTTAAAGGTTATTAGTCGCGTCCGCCACCCAGAGCGCGGTACAGGTTGACAACGGCTTGCACGCGCTGGAACTCGTCGGAAACTCCGGTGAGTTGAGCGTTGAGCAAGGATTGTTCAGCCGTCAGCACTTCGAGATAAGTGGCCGTGGATGAAGTTAGTAATTCTCGCGTGTATTCCACCGATTTTTCGAGGGAAATGATCTGTTTCTCGCGTTGCACGATCTTGTCTTTGGCCGTCTGGTACTGCACGAGGGCGTTGCTGACCTCGCTCCCGGCATTCAGGATCGCTTGCTCGAAGGCGATCAGGGCTTCTTCCTGCTGCGCCTTGGCTACTCTCAGGCGGGCGGTCAACGCTCCCCGGTTGAAGAGGGGCTGGGTGAGTGATCCCACCGCGGTGGCGATCATCTTGCCCGGGTTGACGATTCCCATGCCGGAGTTATTCGTCCAGCCCAGCGTCCCGCTGATGGAGATCTGGGGGTAGAAGGCCGAACGGGCCTGGTTAGTGTTGTAGAACGTCCCGGCGAGGGCCATCTCGGCCGCTTTCACGTCCGGGCGGTTGGCCAGCAGTTGAACGGGAACCCCGGCATTCAGCAGGGAAGGGAGGGACTGGTCTTCCAACCGTCCCCGTTCCACGCGTTGCGGGGCTTGTTTGAGCAACAGGCAGAGGGCGTTTTCGGCTTCCCGGATGCTTTTTTTGATGTCGGGGATCGAGGCGGCGATCCTGTAGCTGTTGGCCTCGCTCTGCACGACGGCTGCCTCGTTCACCATCCCGGCTTCTTTCATGGCTTTCATCGTCTCGACGGTTTCCCGCCACAGGACGGCGGTTTCTTCCGTGATGGCCAGTTGCCTGTCGAGCATCAGCAGCGTGTAGTAGGAGTTAGCGATGGACGAGATCACTTGTGTCTGCACGGCCTGGCGGTAGGCCTCGCTTTGCAGCAAGGCGGCCTTGGCTCCCCGCTTGGCGTTGGTCAGCTTGCCGAACAGGTCGACTTCCCAGCTCGCGACAGCGGGAAGCGTGTAGGTTTGCGAGGCGGCGGCTTTGTCGAAGCTGCTCACCGTTCCCTGGGGCGATAATCCCAGGGAGGGTAGGTAGGCGAGGCGGGAAGACATTAACCCGGCCTCGGCTTCTTTCACTTTCAGGAGGGCGGTCTGCAAGTCACTGTTTTGTTCCAGTCCTTGCCGGATCAGCGTTTGCAGGTGCGGGTCCGTGAACACTTTCTCCCAGGGCAGGTTGCCCATGTTCGAGGTGTCGGAAACCAGCGTGTCGCCCGCGGATACGGGGTCCCGGTAGAGGCCTTGCACGTCCGTGTCGGGACGGCTGTAACGCTTGTAGACGTTACAGCTGCTTAACAGGGCTCCCATGCATATCGTGTATATTAAAACTTGTTTCATCTTTCTTTATTTTGTGTATTGTTCTATTTCAGATTCAAGTTCGGCATTATCCGTGTCGTGCCACTCGATCGGTTTGATCTTCTCCTGCAAGTACTGGAAGGCGACGAATAGCGCGGGAACGATGAATATCTGGCATATCATACCGATCAACATTCCACCGATGGCCCCGGCTCCCAGCGTGTTGTTACCGTTGGCACCCACGCCGCTGGCGAACATCAAGGGCAACAGTCCGATTACCATGGCGAGCGAGGTCATCAGGATCGGGCGAAGACGGGCGGAGGCTCCCAGCACGGCGGCCGAGACGACGCTCATGCCCGAGAGGCGACGCTCCAGCGCGAATTCGGTGATCAGGATGGCGTTTTTCGCCAGCAAGCCGATCAACATGATGAGTGATATCTGCATGTAGATGTTGTTGTCGACACCCATGATTTGCGCAAAGATGAAGCTACCCATCAACCCGAACGGCACGGAGAGGATCACGACCAGCGGGAGGATGTAGCTCTCGTACTGGGCGCTCAACAACAGGTAAACGAACACGAGACAGAGCAAGAAGATCATGGCCGTGGTGCTGCTGCTGGAACCTTGTTCCTCGCGGGTCATACCGGAGAACTCGTAGCCGTAGCCCGTGGGCAATGTCGTGGCGGCCACTTCTTCGATGGCCTTGATGGCCTGGCCGGAGCTGTACCCGTCGGCCGGGGTCCCGTTGACGCTCATGGCGGTGAACATGTTGAAGCGCTTGATGTTGTCGGGCCCGTATATCTTGTTCAGGGTCACGAACTGGGAGATCGGGGCCATCTCGTTCCCGTTGCGAACCATGACCTGGTTCAACGTCTCCGGGCTCACGCGGAAGTTGGCGTCCGACTGGATCATCACGCGGTAAAGTTTACCGAAGCGGTTGAAGTTGGAGGCGTACATACTACCGTAGTATCCCTGCAGCACGGAAAGTATCGTGCTGGGGCTTATCCCGGCTTGCTTGCACTTGGCCACGTCAACGTCTACCATGTATTGCGGGTAGTTCGGATTGAAGGAGGTACGTGCGGAGGCGATCTCCGGTCGCTCGTTCAGCTTTTCGAGGAAGTTCTGTGCGATGTTGTAGAAAGCGTCGAGACTTCCCCCAGTTTTGTCCTGGAGGTTGAACTCGAAACCGTTCGTCACGCTATACCCCGGTATCATCGGGGGGGCGAAGACGAGAACCCGGGCGTTTTTGACCATTTGCATGGCCTGCACGTATATCGTCCCGGTCACCTTGCTCACGTCCTGTTCCTTGGTACGCTCGTCCCACGGTTTCAGACGGCAGATGAACGTCCCGTAGGAGCTACCTTGCCCGGCGAGGAAGCTATACCCGGCTACCTCGGTGTAAGAGGCTACGGCGTCGTTCGCGTCGAGTAGTTTCTCGACCTCGGCTAGCGTGGCACGGGTTCTTTCGAGCGAGGTGGCGGGAGGAAGGTCAACGATCACGAAGAAGGTTCCGGTATCCTCGTTGGGGACCATACCCGTCGGGGTGACCCGCATCAATAGCACGAGGATCACGACACTGGCGATCACGGTGATGAAAGAGGTGACCTTGTGGTTGATGAAGAAGGTTACTCCTTTCTTGTATTTGGCCTGCGTGATGTCGAAGGCGGTGTTGAAGGCCGCATGGAAACGGTTGATGAATCCTTTTTTCTTGTGATTCTCGCCGTCTTTGTCATGCGGTTTCAGGAACATGGCGCATAACGCAGGACTCAGGGTCAAGGCGTTGACGGCTGACAGTCCGATGGCGATGGCCATCGTCAGACCGAACTGGCGGTAGAACGTGCCGGAGGTCCCGGTCATGAAGCTCACGGGGATGAACACGGCCATCATCACGAGGGTGATGGATACGATGGCTCCCGATATCTCGTTCATGGCGTCGATGGAGGCTTTTAGCGGGGATTTGTATCCCTGATCCAGTTTAGCGTGGACGGCCTCGACGACGATGATGGCATCATCGACCACGATGGCGATGGCCAGCACGATAGCACTTAACGTCAGTAGGTTGACGCTGAATCCGATCAGGTAGAGCACGAAGAACGTGCCGACGAGCGCGACGGGGATGGCTATGGCCGGGATTAACGTGGAACGGAAGTCCTGCAAGAAGATGAATACCACGAGGAACACGAGGATAAAGGCTTCGAGCAAGGTTTTCAGCACCTCGCTGATGGAGGCGAACAGGAAGTCGTTCGCGTTCAGTAGAATATCGTATTCGACACCGGGAGGGAAGTCCTTGGAGGATTCTTCCAACAGGTTCTCGATGTTTTTGATGATCTCGGTGGCGTTGGAACCTGCCGTCTGGAAGATCATGGCGGTAACTCCCGGGTGACCGTTGGAACGGGTGGCGTAACCGTAGGACAGACCGCCCAGCTCGACGCGGGCCACGTCTTTCAGTTTTAATATCTCGCCGTCGGCGGTGGCCTTGATGATGATGTCCTCGAATTCATCGGACGTTTGGAGGCGTCCCTTGTACTTCATGATGTACTGGAAGGACTGGTCACCGCTTTCACCGAATTGTCCGGGGGCGGCCTCGATGTTCTGCTCGGCGAGGGCCATCGTGATGTCGGAAGGCATCAACTTGTACTGTGCCATCACGTCCGGTTTTAGCCAGATACGCATGGAGTAGTCGGCTCCCAGCACCATCGCATCGCCCACGCCGGGAACACGCTGTATCTGGGGGATGAGGTTGATCTTCACGTAGTTTTGTATGAAGGTTTCGTCGAAACGGTCGTCAGCGCTGTAGATCGTGAAACCCAGTAACATACTGGTCTGGCGCTTGCTCGTGATCACACCGACCTGGGTAACCTCGGAGGGGAGAAGTCCCTGCGCTTTGGCCACGCGGTTTTGCACGTTGACGGCGGCCATGTCGGGATCGGTTCCCTGTTTGAAATACACGTCAATGCTAGCATCACCCGTGTTGGTGGCGGTGGAGGTCATGTACATCATGTTTTCCACGCCGTTGATCTGCTCCTCCAGGGGGGCGATCACGCTGTTCAGTACCGTCTGGGCGTTCGCCCCGGTGTATGACGTGCTGACGTGCACGGTCGGGGGAGCGATGTCGGGGTACTGGGTGACGGGGATGGACACCAGGCCCAGGATACCCAAGATGACGATTATGATGGAGATAACCGTCGAGAGTACCGGGCGTTTAATAAATTTATCCAATTTCATAGTTCTGCGTTTTGCAAATTAATTTTATGTTCTGCCCGAGAGCGATCTCTCTATTTCCGGGCGGTTTGTTGTCCGGCCACTTGCTGGAGTTTGGCTGCCGATTCGGCGGGAGTGATCGGTTTGATCTTCATGCCGTTGCGCACGGATGTGCCGATGCCTTCAACGACGATGCGTTCACCCGGTTTCAAACCTTCGGTAACGACGTAGTTTTTCCCGTCATTCACGGGGAGGATTTTGATCTCGCGGGTGGCGATCACGGAACTGTCCGACACGACGAACACGAATTTCTTGTCTTGGATTTCGGTCGTTGCCATTTGCGGGATGACGATGGCCGCGTCGTCTTCTTCCGGCATCAGTACCACGCCGGAACCACCGCTACGCAGGATACCGTCGGGGTTGGGGAAGGTGGCGCGCACGCTGGCCGCTCCCTTGTCGGGATCAATGACACCGCTGAGGGTTTCGATTTTACCCTTCTCGGAATAGATCGTGTTGTCCACGAGTTTCAGCTCCACGGCGGGCATCTCGTTCAAGGCGTTTTGCGTGGCTCCCTTGGTCTGGCGGGTTAGTTTCAATATCTCTTTCTCGTTCAGGGAAAAGTAAACGAACATTTTGGAGTTGTCAGACACGGTGGTTAACGGCGTGGCCGAACTGGGGCTCACGAGGCTTCCCACGCGGAAGGGTATTTTACCGACAACACCGTCCGAGGGGCTGGTTACCCGCGTGTAGGACAGGTTTTTCTCGGCATTGATTAGCTGGGCTTCTGCTTGTGCCAGGTTAGCTTGTTGCGAGGCCAGGGTGTTCTCGGCGGTTTGTAGCTCGTACGTGCTGATGATACCCTTTTGTGCCAGTACCCTTTTGTTCTCGGCGGTGAGTTTGGCGGTTGCCACCCCGGCTTTAGCCACGTTAACGGCGGCGCGAGACATATTTACTGCTTCCTCGTATTGCACGGGGTCTATAATAAAGAGCGTTTGGCCTTTTTTCACGACCGATCCCTCGTCCACGCACAGTTGCGTGATAAATCCACTCACGTTCGGGCGTATTTCGACATCCTGACATCCTCTTATTGTCGCCGGGTAGGCGTTGTTTAATTTCGACACGCTGGGTTCGATTGTTATTACCGCGTATTCGGGTACTCCCGCTTGAAATCCTGCCTGTTTGTTGCCACAGGCAAAGAGAGTTGCACCCAACATAACGACAATCAACCTTTGAGACAAAATGATCATTGATTTTTGAATTTTCATATGCTAGATATTAAATATTTGTTTTCAAGGCTAAAACGCCATCATTTGCTGATGTTGACACTTTATAGGCAAAAGGTGTACCAAAATGTGAATCTGAAATCTGGAATATTGTTTCTTTTATAGAAATATTATAATTCATCGAGATAAAATCAATTTGTTTATTCTCTAATTACGCTACCTTTGCCGAAAAGTTTGAGCATGGAAACATTTATACAAAAAATCAGGGAGGCGTATCCTTTGTCGGATGAAGCTATTCAACTATTGATAGACCACACGGAACGGGTGGTACTGCCTAGACGTACGATGATTATGCGGGAGGGAACCGTCGCGAAGTATACTTATTTCGTGATCAGTGGGTTTGCGCGAGGATTTATTTTCAGGGAAGGCCGGGATATCACGATCTGGTTCGCCTCCGAGGGGATGTCGCTCGTGTCCATGAACGGGTATATGTTCGCTACCGCGGGGTACGAGAACGTGGAACTGATGGAAGATTGCGACCTGTTGAAGATTTCGAACGAGACGCTGAACCGGTTGTTTGATTCCAACACGGAGCTGGCGAACTGGGGCCGCCGGATGTCGGACGGGGTGATATTGAAACTGGAGAGGCTGTTTATGGAACGCTATTACAGGTCCGCCAACGAACGCTATAACCTGCTACTCGAACGGGAACCGGAGATATTCAGGAAAGTACCCTTGAAGCATATCGCTTCTTTTCTCGGCATTTCACAGGTTTCTTTGAGCCGGATCAGGGCGGGAGTGCAATAATTTTAGATTTTAAATTTTAGATTGAAGATTTCGGCTGCGCGAGGGCAGGATGATGTTGTAATTTAGTGATTTCGGATGAAGTGATTCCCCCCGCAAGGCTGATGTCTTTTAGATTCACTGAATCTATTCACTTTTAGCTTTTAGTTTTAAACTCTTAGCTTTCAATCTACCCCCTCCGGCTCCCCCCCTTGCACGGGGGGGGAGAGTATGCCGTGGTACTAGGTTGAAGCATCTCCTTGCGCGCATCTCCTCTCATGGGAGGGGTCGGGGGGTGATAGTAACCTGTAACTTGCCGAAGGCAACTCCTTTTTAACATGTGTAAATTGAAAAGTCGGGAATTTTATAGACCTTTGTGACCGTTAATTTTAAAAAGGAAAGAATATGCGGCAGTTGAAAGGTGTGCTATTGGCCATGATCTCTTCGTCCACGTTCGGGTTGATCCCTCTATTCGCTATCCCGGCGTTGAAGGAAGGGGTCGGGTTGGATTCGTTATTGTTTTATCGTTTCGCGATCTCGGCGGTGGTAGTGGGGATTTATTTGTTAGTGCGGCGGGAGAATTTCCGGGTCTCGTTGAAAGAATTGGGGACTTTGTTCGTGTTGGGTGCGGCTTACGCATCAACGGCATTGTTCCTGACGGCTTCTTATTTGTATATACCGAGCGGGGTAGCGACAACGATTCATTTCCTGTACCCGGTTCTGGTCACGGTCATCATGATCGCCTTTTTCAAGGATAAGATATCTCTACCCGTTATTGTTGCCACGACGTTGGCTATCTTGGGGGTCTATCTTTTGAGTAGTGGCGAGGGACAGGGGACGATCAGTTTCAAGGGGCTTGTCATGGTCTTGTCGACCGTTGCCACTTACGCCATTTATATTGTCGGGGTGAACAAGTCGTGCATCCGGGATATGGAGGGGTTGAAGATGACGTTTTACATGTTGCTTGTCTGCGCAGTGATCTTTTGGGGGAATATTCTGGTGAAAGGGCAGGGGCTGGATATGATGCCCAGCCTGAATGTTGCCGTGTATATCTTTTTGTTGGCCTTGCTCGCAACTCTGGTATCCGATTTGACGTTGATACTGGCAATACAACACGTGGGATCGACCACGGCCGCTATTCTGGGGTGCATGGAGCCTTTGACGGCGGTGAGTATGGGGGTGCTGTTCTTGGGCGAGCGTTTCGGTGTCGGTCAGGTATGCGGTGTCGGTGTCGTGCTGGTAGCCGTGTTTATCGTGATCTTGTCTAATCACCCCGGACATTTTCCGGTGAAACGTTTGATCCCGGCTTTTTTGTTGAATAGACGGGGATAAATATAATGATTGTCGAACATTCAAAATGTGAATGATATGATGAATTTGATTCGAATAACAAAGTCTGATGATGATCGGTTGGAACGACTGATCCCGTTATATAAAGCCGCTTTCCCGCTGGAGGAGAGAAGGGATATTGACGAGTTGAAACGGATGATCCGGGAGAAACCGGAGATGTATTTCAACGCTATCGAGTGTGACGGGGAACTGGCCGGGTTGTTTATTTACTGGGATTTGAAGGATTTCTATTACATGGAACATCTGGCCGTCTTTGAATCCATGCGCAACCTGAGGATCGGGCAGCAAGTGCTGGATTATATTGCGCTACATCTTGACGGCCCGCGCCTGTTGGAAGTGGAACCAGCCACGGATGAAATGACGACCCGCCGGGTGAATTACTACAAGCGGAACGGTTACGAGATTCTGGATACTACGTTTATCCAACCCTCTTACCGGGAGGATAAGGATGCCGGGTTGCTGTGGATCATGGGCAACGGGCAGCCGGAGCGCCTGCGAGAGTTCACGGAACGCATCAAGCAGGTGATTTACCGGGATCATTACAAGAAGTAATATCCGTTTTTACAGGTTATCGGGTTTATGTTCGGAACGGGGAAAGGCGGTTTGTATGTCGAAATGTACGGTAAATAGGTGTAAACCTTCTTTATACGTGTAGTGTATTTGCCAGCCGTGGTATTCGCAAATGGCCTTCGCTATGGCTAATCCTAACCCGTTTCCCTTTACTTTTTCGGACGGACGGTAGAATCGGTTGAACAGTAAGTGTTCATCAAGTGGTCCTTCGGTTGACGTGTTGGCAACGTCCAGTTGACGCTCACGCATGGAAATGAATATTTTACCGCTTGTCGTGTTGTGGCGGATTGCATTTACAATCAGGTTGTTGATCAGACTTTCTAGTAACGAATGATTGGCCTGCACGAGAATAGGGGTAGAACTTAAGTTCGCGTGTATGGTTATCCTTTCCACGAGTCTTTCCATGGTAGGTAATATATCTTTTAAGATTTTTACCGCGTCAAGCTGTACCACGTGTTTATACTGGTTATTGTCGATACGGGCAAGCAGTAACAGGTTTCTGTTCAGACGGGACAAACGGTTGGTTGCCTCGTAGAGGCTTTGAACGATGTCGGCTTGCTGTTCTGTCAGGTCGGGTTGTTGTAACAAAAGATCCAGTTTACTCTGAAATACTGCGAGGGGAGTTTGAAGTTCGTGCGAAGCGTTTTCGGTAAACTCCTTTTGTGTCTGGTAGCTTTTCAGGCTGTTTTCCATTAACCGGTTCAAAGCTAGGTTTAGGCGCGTGAATTCCTTGATATCGCTTTTCGCGAGCGGGGGAATAATTCCGTTTTCTAAACGGAATTCCTCCAATTGCTGGAGTGTTTTTTCATAAGGTTCCCACAAACGTTTGGATATAAAGCGTGTGACAAGAATGATGGCTCCTCCTAACACGCAACTGATCAGGGCGAATTGAATCATCACGCCTTGCATGATATCCTCTTCTAGGTCAAGTTCGGGCAGGGGCAGGTTTTGTTGTGCGGCCTCGATGATATCAATCATGTCTTCCGCATAATAATGCTTGGTCAGCAAATAGAACAGGGGGGTGACAAGAAGCATGATGACGATGATATAAATCGCGAGTTGGAACATCGTCTTGTGAAGAAGACTTTTCATTCTACCCATTTGTAACCGGTTCCGTAAATGTTTTTAATACAATCTTCAGCACCGGCGTCAGCTAGTTTAGCTTTGAGGTTTTTTATGTGCGTGTAGACAAAATCTTGATTGGCCAGCATGTCAGCCATGTCCCCGCTCAGGTGTTCTGCCATGGCACTCTTGGAAATAACCCGGTTGCGGTTGCCAATGAAAAAGAGCAGAAGGTCATATTCTGTTTTCGTGAGTACGATAACCCGTTCATTAACACGAACTTCTTTGCTTAGCAAGTCGATATGAATGTTGTTGCTGCGCAGCGTGTTATTACTTGAAAATTGCCGACGACGAATCAGGGCGTAGACGCGTATGCTCAACTCGGTTAAATGAAAGGGTTTGGGCAGGTAATCGTCCGCGCCTATTTTTATGCCGTTGACTTTATCATCCAGGGAGTCTTTGGCCGAGATAATGATAACCCCGGCCGGATTGTTTTGTTGCTTGATGGCACGTAGGATATCCAACCCGTTGCCTCCCGGTAACATCAGGTCCAGTAGAATACAGTCGTAGGTGTACAAGCTGGCTTTTTCCATGGCTTCGTCAAAACTGAAAGCCTGCTCGCACAAGTAACTTTCCGAGTGGAGGAAGGTTACAATACTGTTCGAGAGTTCCCGCTGGTCTTCAATAATTAATAGTTTCATTTCATGATCATTATAATACTTCCACTCGCAATGAGCAAGCCCCCGATGATAACTCTCGGGCTCACGGGTTCTTTCAGCAAGATGAAGGAGAGGAATATGGTGATAACTACACTCAATTTGTCGATAGGGGCAACACGGGACACGTCGCCGGTTTGCAATGCCTTGAAATAAAAGAGCCAGGATAACCCGGTGGCTATTCCGGACAGGATCAGGAAAAGCCACGTGTGACGGTTGATATCTTTTATTTCTCCGGTGTGATTACCGAAAAATACGATTCCCCAGGTTATTAGTAAAATAATAAAGGTGCGGATCGCCGTGGCTAAATCAGAATTAATGTTTTTTACTCCGATCTTAGCAAAGATGGCTGTCAATGCCGCGAAGATTGCCGATAAAAGTGCATAGTATTTCCACATAATTTATTGCGGTTAGGTTATTGCAAAATTACGTATTAAATATCATATCGTTATCCGGTAATCTCGAAAATTAACGTCCTCGCTCGTTCAACAGGCAGGTTCGTTTCTTCAGGTACTTTAAGATACAGTAGATGATTCCCCCCGTTATTCCTGATATTATCAGGAGATAGTTATATTGTGACGTTTCTTCCAGATATACTTTAATACAATCGAAAATCATGAATATAAGGCATAAAGCGAAGAATCCGTTCTTCTCTTTTTTCAGTACTTTCTTCCAGGAAAAGGATAGGGGCGAATTGACAAACGACCTGAAGTCGGGTAGAATAGCTGGCGTCCTCTCGGCCCAATTTATGTAGGCGACCCCAAATTTGGCACGTAGGAATTGTTCTTCCGCGTACATGATGCGCTCGTAATAAAGCCAGTAAGCTAGTATGGAAATGAATATAAATCCCAGGTTACAAGTAAGTAACGAGACTCCCAACCACATCAGAAAATTGCCCAGGTAAAGCGGGTGTCTCACGATAGAATAAATTCCGGTCCGGTTTAAACTGTCCGCTACCTGTGTTCTCGTGTTTCTTCCTGAAGTTCTAACCGGTGTATATCCAACGGTGATTATTCTAATGAAAAGTCCTGTAAGACTGACAAACAAACATGCGTTTTCGTAGTACTTCCAATAGGGGGCGATGTTAATAAACAATTCCCCCGGGGTATGGATCGTGTGAATATAGATTATCGTTCCCACGCATAAGATGCTGACAGGTAATATACTCCTGTACCTAAATAGCCAATTCCCTTGTAATTCAAATTCTTCTTGTAAAGCCATAATATTTATTTTTTGTGCTACAAGAATAAATACCGATTTTGTAGAAATTTTGAAGATTCGGGATTCTTTAAAAAAACAGGGATTCCTCGTTATAGTCGTAACCGGAGTTTCCGTTGGTGATAACATAACGGATGTTGATTGCCTGGGGTGTGGTTTCGATAAACCCGTGTATTTTTTCGTTATCTGTTACAAATGTAGCAAATTGAGATTGATCGGGAAGTTTCTGTTGATAAGTGATATTGGTATATCCCGGTAGAGTAAATATGTTCGTGAGTTTTTTATTTATGAATGTTGCAATGTAGGTGTTGTTCCTGTCGGAATGCAGGTGAAATAGTTTATCTCGATGAATAAAAGATACTGGTATGTAGAATCCAGTAGTGTCTAGCAATTTTTCCATTCCTTTGCGGGAGCAGTTTTTAAAATCAAAAGATTTCTCATCTTTTGTGCTAACTTTCATTTGTTGCGGGTCATTAATCTTTACGATACTACAAAAGCCGTAGTCATGTGGAAGATAGTTCGTGATGTAGTATTGGTTGTGATATTTGTTTATCACAAGAGGGTGGGAGAATCCTTCGTATTTCAAGCCTGTACGTTTATTTTTAAAAAAGACAGTACTGCCGAATTCTCCCATGTCGTTGACGGTAACGATGTATTCTTTATCTTCATAAAACGGGAGGTCTAGCGTCTTGATATTTTGCCATTTCAGACTGTCTTCATTGAAGTATATCATTTTGTTGTAGAACTTAATATAGGCAATCAAACTGTCGTTATGAATTTTTAGCGAGTAGTTGTACGTGTTTTTTATATCTTCCGGGACATCCATTTGGTGGAGAATCTTACCTTTTGTATCAAGGATGATAAATTTGTCTTTATTAAGAGTGGAATTCCGGTCGAATATGCGGAATATGGTGTAGTATTTATCTTTAATTTTAATGCTATTACCCAATATCCCATAGGTGTTCACGTAAATGGTGTCTATATTGATCGTAACATTGGACGTGGTAATCTGTAATTTATTTGTGGTCTGGTGTGAGCAACTGGAATTTCCGAAGTGGATCGTTACGAGGAAGAATATGCAAATGAGAATGCCTGATTTTTTCATAACACGTGGAATTAATTGATGTAAAGGTATAAAATGATTACTAATATCAGCGTTCATTCTCAATTTTGGTTTAACTTTGGGCTTGACATGTCAAGCTTGACAAGTAAAAAGAAAAGAGAGTTACTATTGTAACTCTCTTGTTTTCAGTGGTACCACCAGGAATCGAACCGGGGACACAAGGATTTTCAGTCCTTTGCTCTACCAACTGAGCTATGGTACCATTGCTGAATTGCGAGTGCAAATATAGAGGTTTTATTTAAATCTGCAAGGGCTGGGATAAAGAAAATGGAAAATATTATTTCTCTCTTTGTCGAAGACGAATGCAGAGGTACATCATCCATACCATGATGATCATGGAGGTGTAGGGGACTGCTGGGACGAAGAGGAACCAGAGTAGAAAACCGATGATCAGAAGATAGAGGTACAGGAACAAGTATTTATTGATGATCCAGGGGAGGGGTCTTTTCCCGAGGAAGAAGGCCACGATGAGGTTTAACGGGTTTGCCCAAAGTGCGTTAAAGTTGGGGAACATCGTGGGATGTTGGGTGAAGAAACAAAGAAAAACGATGAGACAACCGATAATCCCCGTGACGATAAAAAATGGAATGGCGATTGCTTTTAATAGGCGCCGACTTCTGACTTTTTGCAAGAAAAGGATTAGAGCTAGCGTACAAATAGTGAAAACGAAAAACGGGGAAAGATACCAAGGATTTGAAAGATTTTGTTCGGGGGCCTCGTAAATCGTTTCGATTGGCTGCGCAAGTGGAGTTTGATTGTATGAAGCCGAGTCCAGATGATACATGAGGTAATCGGGAAGGAACATTTGTTCCCGAATGGTTGCGGTTGAAGTTGCCGGGGAACCGAGGATCGTGTGGATACCCCATTGTGTCCACGGGGCACGGCCTAGATATTCGTCCAGCAGGTTCCAGAAGCTTTTCGTGGAGGGTTGAGCCGTCCACGTGACGCGGTTACCGGTACTCTTCTCGATGATGTCTCTTACCCGGGTAGAACAGTTGTCGTAAAGAAAATTGTAGAGGTATTCCCGGTTGGCCGGTTCGTAATTTTCTAGGAGGAGATCCATGAGGTATTGTTTTTGGATCGAATCGAGATTCAATGTTTGGGAATACACGCTGCGCTCGTCATATATATATGAAGCTAGAAAACGACGGAATTCGGAACAGGATAGCTGGTAAGGAAGCAGGCCTTGCGCGAATTTCAAGTAGAATCCCTGGGTTTGAAAGTCGAATGTCCCGTAGTTGAAAACAATATCCAAATTGTTTGCCTTGTCGATAACCCGGATACCCGTGTGCCCGAAAAGGGAATAAAGCTCGTTGCCTGGGGAGCAGGTTAGGATGCTAATTGTGGCATCTTTTGACAGCTTGATGGATGAAGCTGAGGTCGTCAACGAGAATAAAAACAGAAATAACACGGATATGAGGTATAATTTTATTTTCATGAGTTTCTATTTTAATAATTTACATGGCGGATACTCGATGTTACAGAGAAATAAGGCATTCCCGGGGACGGATGTGCCCGCTTTACAACGATCTTTACTTTCAATGATTTGTTGGAATTGTTCCAGCGTGATACGTTTTTGGCCAATGTCCAATAATGTACCTACGATTGCGCGGACCATGTTCCGTAGGAAACGATCGGCTTTTATGGTAAACACGAGTTGCTCTCCGGTTTCTTCCCACCCGGCTTCCATTAGGTGACAGATATTTGTTTTCACGTCTGTGTGCAGTTTCGAGAAGCTGGTGAAATCCTCGTATTGAAGCAGGAGTTCGCAGGCTTCGTTCATCAACCGGGTATCCGGTAACGGATGCGGTCGGTAGGCAAACGGATAGGTGAAAGGATTTTTCGTTTTGTTTATATAGTATTTGTACGTGCGTGATATCGCGGAAAAGCGAGCGTGTGCATCGGGCACGACAGGGTAGATGTCTTTGATCGCTATATTTTTTCCTAGAAAGCGGTTGAGTTTGTCGATCAGAGCTTTAGTGTTAGGGATTTCAATGTTAGAATCAAAGTGGGCTACAAAGAATGAGGCATGCACACCCGTGTCTGTACGTCCGGCCCCGGTTACGTTAATTTCCTGTTTCAGCAGGAGGGTAAGGGCCTTGTTGATATCTTCCTGAACGGAAGGTGCATTGGGTTGTATTTGCCAACCGTTGTATTCGCTTCCGTTATATGCTAGTTCTATAAAATACCTGTGCATGATTTCGCTTTTTCAAAATTCAAAATTAACAAAAATCCTTGATAGTGTCAGGATTGTAAACGTTTTTAACGCTTATTATCCTTCAGCTGTTGCAGGTTAGTAAATTACAGGTTGTGGGATTAACTTTCCTGTAAAATGTAATCTTGGGAACTTGTTGCCTGCAATGCCGGAGGCATAATTTGTAACTGTCAGTGTGAAGCTGTTGATTTTTTAACGGCTTTACACTGATATTATGTGATGATTTTACGCTATATTTGTAAGTCCGTAGTTTTTCGAGGACATGTTAAATGTTGAAAAGGAATGAGCAGTATTGTAGAAAACTTGAAGAGAATAGCCGAGAGTTTACCGGAAAGGGTAAAATTGGTGGCTGTATCAAAAACGAAGCCGGTAGAGGCAATCGAAGAAGCGTATGAAGGTGGACAACGAGTGTTCGGGGAGAATCGTGCGCAGGAATTGGCTGAGAAATACGAGGTACTTCCTAAGGATATAGAGTGGCACATGATTGGTCATTTACAGACGAATAAGGTGAAGTATATTTCGGCTTTCGTGTCGTTGATTCATGGCGTGGAGAGTTTGAAGTTGTTGGAAACGATAGATAAAGAGGGAAAGAAACATAACCGGATAATTCCTTGTTTGTTGCAATTTTATGTTGCTAGCGAGGAGACTAAATTCGGGTTGGATATGAAGGAGGCTAAGGCTCTTTTGGATAGCGAGGAGTACAAGAACATGAAAAACGTGCAGATCGTGGGTGTGATGGGGATGGCAACAAACACGGATGATGAGACTCAAATCAGACAGGAATTTCATCATTTGAAGGTTATCTTTGACGAGTTGAAGGAATCTTATTTTGCTGGGAAGCCTGAGTTCAAGGAGTTGTCAATGGGAATGTCCGGGGACTACATGATTGCCGTCGAAGAGGGGAGTACGATGGTTCGTGTGGGAAGTTCGATATTCGGGGCAAGAAACTATATGAACTAAAAGAGGAAAAGGGTTTATAAAGTCCGTAAGGGCTGTGAACTTTCGTGGGGCGCTTTGTTTACAATAACTTGTGTTGTTGAAGTATGGGATTTTTTTCATAAAAATTGAAAGAACATTAACTATTAAAATAAATCATTATGGCGAGCTTAAAGACAAAATACATGGGACTGGAATTACGGAGTCCGATTATCGCGGGGAGTTGTGGTTTAACGTCTGACGTGAATAAAATGGTGGAAATGGAAAAAGCGGGAGTGGGAGCCGTGGTGTTGAAGTCTATTTTCGAGGAGCAGATAAACGAGGAGACCTCCGGCGTGTTCAAGGCTGGTTATGGGATGAGTGATGCATACCCGGAAGCAGAGGATTACATCAAGACGTATATCCGTTCCAATACGATTCAGAAATACGTGGATCTGGTGCGTGATGCTAAAAGTCGTTTGACAATTCCCGTGATTGCCAGTGTGAATTGCTTTAGCGGGGGAGAATGGGTGACTTTTGCCCGTCAATTGGAAGAGGCTGGAGCAGATGCATTGGAGTTGAACGTTTTCATTTTACCGGTAAATCAGTTTAAAGAGAGCGTGGAGGTTGAAAACGTGTACTTCGATATTGTGAAGTCGATCAAAGGCCAGATAAAGATTCCTGTTGCTGTTAAGATCAGCCATTATTTCACGAATCTTTCGGCTTTCGTGGATAAGATCAAGGCTTACGGGGCGAATGCGACCACGATCTTTAATCGTTTTTACGAACCGGATATTAATATCAACACGTTGGAAATGGGAGCTGCTTCCGTGTTCAGCACGGCTACGGAGTTGAGAACCACGTTACGATGGACGGGCATCTTGGCTGGGAAAGACAAAAGATTGGAGATATCTGCTTCAACTGGGGTACATAGCGGGGAAGCTGCTGTTAAATTATTATTGGCGGGGGCCACGACGGTTCAGGTATGTTCTGTGCTTTATGAAAGAGGAATTCACGTGATCGAGGATATTAACGATTTTATCGGGAAATGGATGGATTCCAAGGCGTTTAACACGGTTGAGGATTACCGGGGAATGCTTTCCTACTCGTCGATCGAGAATCCGGATCTCTACGAGAGGGCCCAGTTTATGAAATACTTTAGTAATAAACAAATATAATTTATGAGAAGTACATTTATCTTGTTGTTGTGTTGCATGTGCTTTGCTTGTGCAAAGTACCCGGGGGTACCGGAAAAATACCATGCTTTGTTGGACAAAGCTTTAGAAAAGTCTGGAACAAATCAGCCGGAACTGGCAAAAGCGTTAGAGAGTGCGACTCCTGAAATGAAGGAAGGGGTGGCGTTTCTGATTTCTTACATGCCCGACCGGGATTTGAAATCCATGAAAGGGGACGATTTATTGTCGAACGTGAAATTGGCTTACGAGGCTCGTAATCGTTTTGCCTGGGCGAAGAGCGTGCCGGATTCTATTTTTTTGAATGATGTGTTGCCTTACGCTTCACTGAACGAGGAGAGAGATCAATGGCGTGCCGATTTCTACAAACGGTTTGCTCCTTACGTGGAGAATTGCAAGACGTTGGAGGAAGCCATTAAAGCGGTGAATAAAAATATCCGAGATGAGGTGAAAGTGGATTATAACACGGCTCGCGAGAAACCGGATCAGAATCCTTCCGAGTCTATTCGTCAGGGTATGGCTTCATGCAGCGGGTTGTCGATTTTGTTGACGGATGCTTTGAGGTCCGTGGGGATTCCTTCCCGTATCGCCGGAACGGCTAACTGGCATGATAACCGCGGAAACCATAACTGGTGTGAGGTTTGGTTGAATGGAAGATGGTGTTTTACAGAGTATTACCCGAACGAATTGGATCGTTCTTGGTTCTTGGCTGATGCCGGAAAAGCAGATCCGAATGACCGGATGCATGCGATCTGGGCCTCCTCTTTCAAGCCGACAGGGGAAAGTTTTCCGTTAGTTTGGGATTATAATATTGATTATGTTCCGGCTATTAATGTGACCCAACGTTATCTGGATATTTACAATCAAGTAAATCAATCCAAGTTACAGGATGGGAATCACGTGGTTATGAAAGTAATGATGTTTAAGGATAAACGTAATACGCGTAAGTCGGATGATCGGGTTGCTGCTAATGTTGATATTTTTTGCGGTAAAGATCAAATAGGCGGTGGACGTACGTCCGGGCCGACTCAAGATATGAATGACGTTTTGGAGTTTGTGGTTGAGAAAAATAAGGTGTATACCATAAACTATTTTAATAAAGAAGGCAAGTGGGTAGGAGAAGAGGTGAAAGTAAAAGAGAAGCCGGTAGAGGTAAAATTACATTTATAGTATAAAAAGCGGCGAAATTTTCGCCGCTTTTTGTTACAAGTTTACAGGTTACAAGTTATAAATCAAGTAACAAGTAACGGGTTAGTTTTTTGGGGTGGTGGATACAACTTCAAGGGTGTTGGCGTTTATGGTGACATAAACTTCTTTGTTACCTTGTTCCATTTCGAAGATATACACGTTCGTGCCGTCAGCTCTTTCCTCGTAATCAATGTCATCAATCCGGTAGTTGGCGTAAGCGGAACTTCTCAACACGTTCATCACGTTTGCCGGAACGTTATTTTGCCGAACTTCCCACGTGGTTACGACCCATTCGTTATTGTGGTTAAAAACAACTTCTTTCATGATCTGGCTGTCCATAATGTCTATTTTCAGCAGTCCTTTTTCCTGATCCACTTCCACTACTCTGGCTTGTGGGTATTTTTGCTGAATAAATTGCAAGGCTGTTTGAGGTGTGGTTTCGGGAAGATACCCTTTGTTGTCTTTATCCATTATGGTTTTTACTAGTGTACCGTTTTCTAGGTAATGAAGGTCAATTTCTTGTTCTCCGAGTTCCGCTTCAATGATGTAAAGGGTTTCCATTCCGGCTCTTTCCAGTTTGTCAACGTCTTCTACTTTCCATTTGGCGTATTCTCCGGATTCGAAACTGTTACGAATCACCACGGGGAGGGAATTATACTTGATATCGCTTTCGGTCATTACCCATTTGCCGTTATTATCAAACCAGGCTTCTGCTTCCGTGGTCCCGATATAAAATTCGGCAACTTGATATGTACTCTTCACTTCCCATTCTACTCGTTTTGCCGATGGATATTTGGCTTTAAAAGCACTCACGACGTTTTTTGCCGGGGTATACCCGTCACTTTTGCAGCTGCTGAACGCAAACATGGTCGTAAGCAAGATTAATGCGGTAATTAATGTTGTTTTCATAGTTTAGTTTTTATTATCTCCGTTCTTTTACGTTGTTGTTGTTCAAAGGTTTCCTGTTTAGTTTTATTTTACAACGTTTCCTTCAGTATCAATTTTCACGTGAATCTCGTCGTTTCCTTGTTCCAATTCGAAGATATATAGTTTGCTTCCGTCTGCGCTTTCTTTGTAGTCGATGTCATCAATTTCATAAGTGGCATAATCCCGGATAATCGTGCTCATCACGTTTGCAGGGACATCTTTACGTTTCACGTCCCAAGAGGTATATAACCATTCATTGGAACTGTTGAAGTGTACTTCTTTCACGATGTTTTCGTGCTTGATATCAATTTCGGTGATTCCTTTTTCAACCTCGATTTCCAAGATCACGGCCCCCGGGTATTGGGTGTTGATCGCGGTTTTCAAAACTTCGGGAACGGTTACGGGATGGTGATTATCGTCATTATCCGTGTCTTCGATTGTTTTCACGAGAGTTCCGTCTTCTGCATAATACAAGTCAAATTCTTGTTTGCCTTTTTCGACTTCAATCACGTATACGGTTTCGAGTTCAACTCTTTCGAGCATGTCCACGTCGTCAATTCTCCAATCTTTGTATTCCGACTCGTTGAATGAGGTTTGTATGGCTTGCGGTAGATCATTGAAAAGGATGTCGCTTTCGGTCATCACCCATTCTCCTTTGGCATTGATCCATGCTTCTTTCTCGATGTTGTCCAGATAGAAGTCTGCCACGTAATGATCGTATTTTAATTCCCATTCAACTCGTTGTGCGTTCGGGTATTTTTCCTGCAATACGTTCACGATTTTTTCATCCGGGGTGTAGTTGTCGTCATTGTCATCATCACAGCCTGTAAAAGCAAAACTTGCTAACAATAAAGAGGCGAAAATGGTCATTCTTGTTTTCATTGCTTATCAATTTTAGTGTTCTTATTTATTCTTTGTTTCAATTTCTGAGTACAAAGTAAAGGGGGGATTTTGGAAAGATCTTGGAATTTTAAATTTTAGATTTTAAATTTCAAATTGAAAAATAAAGATTGTGAGATTTCGGATTTCGTGATTCGGTGAATAAGAAACGGTGGGCTTGTGGGTGGAAATCTCCCAAGCACTGAATTCTTCAATTTAAAATCGTAAATTAAAGTGATGTTTCCCGTCGAAAGAGTAGGTGATACGAAAGTTATAGAGTTTCGTGATACTTTGAACGATGGCGAGTCCGAGACCGGTGGATTCGCTTTTTTTATTGTCGGCTTGATAGAAACGGGTGAAAAGACGATTCTGGTCAAGAGTGAGTCCGTCCGTGCTGTTAGTGAACGAGATCCCGGCGGATTGTATGCGAATAGTGATGCTTCCCTCGTTGGGTGTGTGTATCATGGCATTTTTCAGCAAGTTCGTGACCAGTATATTGGCCAGTGATTCGTTCATGCGTACTTTACATACGGCTGTTTCTTCTACCTCGATTTGCAGGTTTTTATGCTCGTATATTTCTTGAAAGTCTTCGACCAGTTCTTTGATGATCGGGTTGAGTTCAATTTCTTTCACCTCATGGAATTGACCGTTCTCGATGCGGGAAAGGAGAAGCAGTGATTTGTTGAGTTTCACGATACGGCCCAAGTTTCGGTGGATATCCTCTATTTCTTGTAATTGTTCTTCCGAGCAATCCGGTCGTTCGGCCAGTAATTCCAGTTTATTCCGACAAATGGCTAACGGGGTTTGGAGTTCATGAGAAGCGTTTTCTATGAATTGTTTCTGTTGGGAATACAGTTCCTCGTTCCGTCGAGTCATCTTAAGAATGGTTTCATTGAGCTTGCGAAATTCTTTTACCTTCGTGGGGTTCTCTAACGGGGGATTCTTTCCGCCCAGAGTGAAATCATTTAACCAGTTCAAAAGTTTATAAAAAGGGGCCAGGCTTTTTTTGAAGACAATTTCCGAGACTATCAGGATACAGATTAATAAGGTAAAATATAGAATCACGATCCATTGCAACATGGCTTCGATCATATCATCCTGTTCCAACGTGGAGATCATGACGGTTAATTCGTAAAACTTTTTGTCCTGTCCCCGGAAGGCGGTTTTTAATACCCGTACGGGGTCAAATTCGTATTCTGTTTCGTAGAAACGGGTGGAGTCGAAATATCTTTCCTTGTAACGGACTGCCTGGGGTTCGGAAATCTCTTTGATGAAGTATTGACTCATCAAATCGTTGTGATTGTCAAGGGCAGCCGTGTCCCTTAGCACTTGTTGGATGATAAGGTTTTTATAGTTTTCGAGACTATCATCCGTTTCATCCAGAATCTCGTCCAGTATGCTAAAATAGAAAAAGCCCGCCCATATCGAGAGGATAATGATCATCACGATCGAGAGTTTGCTTAGCGTGTGGTGGATGAGTTTCATGCTTCGGGTATCGTCATTAATTTATACCCGAACCCGTACACGGCTTTTATTTCCGGTATGGCTTCGGCGGTTTTCATTTTCTTGCGCAGGTTCTTGACCTGCGAGTAGATAAAATCCAGACTGTCGGCCTGGTCGATATTGTCGCCCCATACCGATTCGGCAAGAGTGGTTTTATTGATCAACCGGTTGGGATTGGTCACGAAATAGTAGAGTAAATCGAACTCCTTACGGTTGAGTTTTAATTCTTCACCGTTGATGAACACGGTGTGATTGTCGGGATAGACGATGAGGTTTTCGATTTCGATTTTAATGTCCCCGTCGCTTTGGTGACGCCGGATAACCGATTTAACCCGGGCATGTAGTTCTGCCAGGTGGAAGGGTTTTGCCAGGTAATCGTCGGCACCTAAATCCAAGCCGGTTACTTTGTCTTCGATAGAATCTTTTGCCGACACAATGATCACGCTTTCCCGCTTGCGTAATTTTTTCAGTTCTTCCAGGATGGAAAGTCCACTTCCTCCGGGGAGCATGATATCCAATAGGATACAGTCGTAGTCGTAATCATTGATTTTTTGTAGTGCTGATGGGTAATCGACAGCCGTTTCCACGACAAAACGTTCCTTTTCGAGTGATCGGGTCATCACTTCTCGCAAGTCTTTTTCGTCTTCAATGATTAGTATTTTCATGGCATATTAATTTTCTACTACGCAAAAATAGGAATTTATTCTGGAAAGAATCTGGAATAACAAACCTATATCTCAATTCAAATCATATACTGTAAAAAGAAATGTTCGGAAAAATTAGTACCTAATGATATTCGAGGTCTCTATTAGTACCACATCTGAATAATTCTCCTATATTTGCTGCGATGTAAAGAAGTGGTGTATGAAGGATAAAGATATATTTTCAAATATCCCGGCAGATTGCGTGGCGTGGCTGTTTGTCGGGGTGGGAGTTATTTTGCTGATTGGTGCGATTCGGAGATGGGAATGGGTGCTGCAGATGCAGGGAACCCGTCCGTTCGGGTCTCTTTATCGGTTAGGACATATATGGGGAGAGAAGGGGTATCGTGTCGGGATGATACTAATCTCTGTTTGTATTATAGCTTGTGGGTTCGTGTTGTTTTTTCTGATGAGGCAATAATTTAAATGATATGATATGGAATATTCAGGTATTGAAGCATTGATGCAACAAATCAGGGATTGGGCTGAGGAGGAGGATTACGATGCAATCATTGAAGTACTCCCGGAACTAGAAACTCCTGGACAATATTATGAGGCGGTGTTAAGTATCGCTTATGCTTATTTGAATCAGGAAATGTATGAAGATGCAGAGGAGTGGTTGCGTAAAGTGGAGGAGCAAGGGTGCATGAGTGGGGTGTGGAATTATCGGTTGGCTGTAGCGTTGATGCATCAGATGAAGTTGGATGACGCGTTGCCGTATGCCAAGAACGCGACACGGGTAGAGGCTGATTATCCTTGGGGGTGGTTGGTGTACAGTAAATTGCTATATGGCAAAGAAAAGACCGAGGAGGCATTACAGGCGGCGAGAAAAGGGTTGGAGTTAACATCGGGTGATAAAGAATTCGTTTCGTTGATTGAAGATATGTCTAACGCTTTGTCTTTTGCCGAGGTCACGGGAATAGACTTGAATAACGGGGATACAGAAAACGGGGAAAGAAGGGGCGGAACGTTTTGCGGATCCGTGTTGTTGAATACGGTAAATGTTGATATGGAGAGGATCATGTATGACTTGAAGGAGGATTGGGGCATCGTGTCAACAGAGGCTCCGGGGGAACAAGTTAATTATGATCCCGACGAGGAGGGGACGACAAAAGTATTTTATGTCGGGGATACACTCGTGGCAATTAGTCTTATGCCGGTGAAAGTACCGGATAATGAAGCAGAGTATTTTGCCGGAACGAATTATATGTGGCCCGAAGCGGTAGAAATCACGAAAACGCATAAAGCGCACTTGTTGGTAGCTGTTTTACCTCGTGAATTGACCCCGGTGGAAGCGGGTAAGTTATACGTGAAAGTGGTTGCCGCTTGTTTGAAGCAGCCCAATGCGATTGGTGTTTATACGTCGGGAACGGTGTTCCAGCCTGAATTTTATATCGAGGTGGCAGATATGATGCGAGAGGACGAGGAGGCTTTGCCGCTACTCGATTGGGTTTACGTGGGATTATACCAGAATGAGGAGGGGAACAACGTGTATACGTATGGTATGACGGCTTTCGGGAAGGATGAAATGGAGATATTGGGAAGCAAACAAGAGTTGAGCGACTTGCAGGGATTCATGTTTGAGATTGCTTGTTATGTTATCGGGTCGGGGGTGACTTTGCGGGATGGTGAAACGATCGGTTTCAGCGAAGAACAGAAGTTGCCGATAGCACGTACCGAGGGGATTTCCGTTGAAGGAATGAGTTTGAAAATCACGTGTTAGCATTCAAGGAACTCGGTTAACCGGATTTATTGCGTGAATACGATAACAAAGAATGAAGAAGAGAAGAGGATTAAGAAAATATTACCGGAAATTGGAGCGGCTCAACGAGTTTTCGTCCGGTGAGAATTGGTTGACTTATGTTCACGATGCAGATGATTGGTTCAATTACGCTCATCTTCATTTTGACTGGGAGGGGTACGGTGATTTGTACTGGAAAGAGCGTCGAGCGCATTTGGACGCCTTGTTTCGTCATTACGAAATGCTTGCCGAGGCGTGTCTGCACGTGGAAAGGGCTTTACAGGTTTTTGCTATCATCCACGAGTTTGACAGCGGTTCGGATGCTTTATATTTGCATTCTCCCAATCCAACGGCTGACAATTATCCTTTACGATCGAATAATATTGAGACGTGTACTTTTACGAGTAAAAATCTGGTCGAATATTTAGGGGCATTAAAAATGAGAGGGTATACCGTTTTGTACGCCCCTCCGGGGAGTCGTTATTCGGACTGTATAGTTTTTAGGGATTCGGTGTGTGATAATCATTTAATAAAGAAATAATATTTGGAAGATCATGAATAAAGACCTTTTTTGGCAAATAATAGAACAAGCCGGGATTTCGAAAGGAAATTCAATTGGAGAGGGAATCCGTTTGATTCAAGGGACTTTGGAACAGTACTCGGTGGAGGACATCGTCAAATTTCAAATCCTGTTTGATGCTTATAAAGAGGCTGCCGATTACGGGTTGATCATGGGGCTTGCCAGTATATTGATGGGATGTACCAGTTATGACGAGTGTGTGGATGTTTTTGATTATTTTCTGGATGTCATCGTTTTCTACGGGAAAGAATGTTACCTGAAAACTCTGGAAGATCCGGATTCTTTCGTGGAAGTGCTGACTGCCGAGGAACAGGAGGAATATGATGTGGAGGCCTTGAATTGTCTTGCCAACGCTCCTTTCGTGACTAAATGTCCGGAAAGGGAATTTAGGGGGAAATACGAGAGTTTGATACTGAATGATCTTGAAAAGAGGCAGTTGTTGAAAGAGATCGTTTATTCCCCTCATATCAGTAAGAATTGGGATGAGGTGGATGAACTTGAAGACGTGTTGCCCCGTCTGTTTCAGGTTATTGACGGTGAAGAGTGATCAGCTGTTAACCTGGCCGGGGTGGAGACGGGAGAGAACGTGACATGCGAGTGGCTGGAATGATGGAACGAGCCTATGTCGGGCCATGTTAGCGAGTAATGGGCAGATTATAAAGATGATACTTTCGATAAATCTTAAAAAAACAGATAAAAAAGTGCATGATAATTTGGGTATGAAAAAAACAATGCCCAAATTCGCACCGCGAAAAAGAGAACATATTTAAATTCCTCATCGGAGGGGATTATAATAATAATTATAGTGCCGGATAAGATGAATGGTAGAGATCATTCAACTTGTCCGGTATTTTTATTCATGGGAAAAGGAATTTAATAAAATTGGAATAATAGAGCGATAGAACTTTATGAAAGAGTTAGATTTGACACAAGGAAGCGTACCGAAAGTGCTGTTACAATTTGCAGTACCTTTTTTAATAGCGAATGCACTTCAGGCTCTTTACGGGGGAGCCGATCTCTTCGTCGTGGGACAATACGATGATTCGGCCAGCGTGGCAGCCGTGGCAATCGGTAGTCAGGTGATGCAGACGATCACGGGAATCATTCTCGGAATTACAACGGGGACAACTGTGTTGATCGCCATTGCTACCGGGGCAAAAGATAACCGGCAAGTGGCTTCAACGATCGGTTCTTCGGTGTGGTTGTTTTCTATTGTCGGTGTGATCCTGACCTTGGTTATGACGTTTTTCCACGGGCAGATCGCCGTGCTCATGCATACTCCCGTGGAGGCTATGGCCGACACGAAAAGTTATATTTTGATCTGCTCGATAGGAATCCTTTTTATCGTGGGGTATAACGTCGTGTGCGGTATATTGCGGGGGCTGGGTGATTCGAAAACGCCGCTTTATTTCGTGGCGTTGGCCTGTATGATTAATATCGTGCTTGATTTCGTACTGATCGGGTATTTTCACATGGGACCCACCGGAGCCGCTGTTGCTACCGTGACGGCACAAGGGGTTAGTTTCGCAACGGCCCTTTGTTTTTTGTATCGGCGGGGTTTTCATTTCGAATTCACCCGGCATGATATCCGGTTGAGTCGCGTGCTGTCCCGTAAAGTCTTGGTCTTGGGGGCGCCTATTGCTTTGCAGGATGCGTTGGTGAATGTTTCGTTTTTGATTATCACGGTTATCGTCAACCAGATGGGAGTAATCGCCTCGGCGTCTTTGGGAGTGGTGGAAAAAATTATCGTCTTTGCGATGTTACCTCCGATGGCGGTGTCGTCAGCGGTGGCAACGATGACGGCCCAGAATTACGGTGCGGGACTTGTTGATCGGATGAATAAATGTCTCTATTCCGGCATCGCGATGGCGCTTGTGTTTGGTGTTGCGTTCTGCGTGTACTCGCAATTTCTGCCGGAAACACTCACGGCGTTTTTTACCAAGGATCCGGCGGTAGTGGCGATGGCGGCGGAGTATATGCGGGGATACAGTATTGATTGTATTCTTGTCAGTTTCGTGTTTTGTTTCAACTCCTATTTCAGCGGGCAGGGTAATTCCATATTTCCGATGATACACAGTATGATCACTACTTTTTTATTCCGGATCCCATTATCATATTTGTTCAGCCGGATAGATCCTTCTTCTTTGTTTATCATGGGATTCGCTCCGCCTCTTTCAACCGTGGTTTCGTTGTTGATATGTATATGGTATCTGCGATATTCCCAACGGCGATATCGAGAGAGTGTCTAGTAAGTCTATTTATATAGAACTACCATCCCTAACCCCTCCTTACACGGGAGGGGGAAACGCTTGGTTATCAACTCTCCCCCTATGTAAGGGGGAGCTGGAGGGGGTAGTTGTTTTGTAGGAAAAGGACTTGTTATACACCTCCTTTGTTTTATTGATTCGTGGGATTAGTTACTTCTTTTTTTATCTTTGCATTTGTTGTGTAAAATATTAAAATGCTAAAGATAATGCGAAAATTACTTCTATGCGTGTTACTCGTGCTTGGGGGAACGTCATTGAAAGCCCAGTACGAGGGAATGGAATATTATTGGGAACAAGACCCGGCGGTAAAGGCGAAATTGGAACAATGGCAGGATTTGAAATTCGGTTTTTTCGTGCATTGGGGCCCGTATAGCCAGAAAGGATATTGCGAGTCTTGGACAATCTGCACGGAGGACGTGGATTGGATTCAAAGGGATTCTACGATCTCTTATGACGAGTATTACCGGAATTACGTGGATTTGAAAAAGACGTTCAATCCGGAGAAGTTTAGCCCGGAGCTTTGGGCGGATTTGGCAAAAGAGGCGGGAATGAAGTATTTCGTGTTCACGACGAAACATCATGACGGCTTCTGTATGTGGGACACGAAAGAGACTGATTATAAAATTACTTCCCGTGAATGTCCCTATCATATGGCAGCGAAACCGGACGTGTTGAAAGAGCTATACGGTGCATTTCAAAAACGAGATTTTATGATTGGGGCTTATTTCTCGAAACCGGATTGGAATAGTCCTTACTATTGGTCGGAACGTTGGCAGCATGGCGATCGGAACGTGAATTACAAGATCAAGAATCACCCGTGGATGTGGGAAAAGTTTTGTGATTTTGCTTATAACCAGATCGAGGAACTGATGACCGGGTACGGGAAGGTCGATATTATCTGGCTGGATGGCGGTTGGGTCAGCCCGGATAACCGGGATCAGGATATAAAAATGGATCGGATTGTTTCCATGGCCCGGAAGCATCAGCCGGGATTGTTGGTCGTGGATCGTTGGATTGGCGGGAAGTACGAGAATTACCGGACCCCGGAACAGAAGATTCCCGAGAAACCGTGGGACTACCCGTGGGAAACTTGCATGACAATGGCAAATCAATGGTCTTACCTGCCGGGGGATAAATACAAGTCAACCCGTGAATTGGTGCATTATCTTGTAGATATTGTCAGCAAAGGTGGTAATTTCTTGTTGAACGTGGGTGTGGATGGCAACGGGGAGATTCCGCCGGAGGGGATCAAACTCATGAAGGATATGGGAGCATGGATGAAGATTAATGGAGAGGCTATTTACGAGACTCGTCCGGTTGCCCCGTACAAGGAAGCTAAAATTTGCTACACGAAACATAAAAATAACGGGAAAGTGTATGCTGTTTACCTGAATGACGAAAACGAACTTAATCCGCCTTCCTGCGTGATGTTGTATAGTGTTAAGCCAGCTAGGGGAGCGAAGATTTCTTTGTTGGGATACAAAGGAAACCTCACGTATAAACGTGTTGGGAATGGTGTGTTAGTTACCCTGCCGACAGCATTCGTGAAAAATCCACCTTGTGAACACGCTTGGAGCCTTTGTATAGACAAGGTGGATTGATATCATGCTCTTTATTTACATCTTTTTTGCTGGAGGAGTATTAAATATCGTATTCTAGCTCCTCCTCTGTTTATGAGGGTGCGGGGAAAGTCCTATTTTCTTGAACGACCACCCCTAGCACCTCCTTACACAGATGGGAAAACCGCGTGATAATCAGTTTTCCCCCTGTGTAAGAAATCTCTTCACTCGCAAACTCGTTCCCCGTGTAAGGGATCTCTTCACTCACTAACTCACCCCCTGTGTAAGGGGGGCCGGAGGGGGTAGTTATTCCTCTCCAAAAGGATTTTTTCAGTGCCCTAGTTTATAAAGGAGGTGACGGCATAGCCGATAGAGGAGTTTTTGGAGGTAGTGATAAGAAACTCCCTCCCCGCTTCATCGTATTGAGCCCGAAACGGTCTCGAACTAGCTTGCGCTCGACAGACCGTGAACAAACTCTCCATCTGTTCTCGCTTCATCGCTAGTTTCCCTTTATAAACAGAGGGCGAGTTGAGTCTCTATCGAGGCTGATTATAACTTCTTGATCATTTCAAATTGTTTACCTGTCGGTTCAATGTTTTTTGCTTTAAGGAAAACGGTGATCGAATCACAGGCAATGTCCGTGTTCACGATTTTTATCGAGGTGTATTTATTGGCTTCGATCATTTTTTGTAACAACAATGACCCGATTCCTTTGCGACGGTATGGTTTGTCTACCGCTATTTGGGTGACATCCCCGGATGTGGGGTCGAAAACCCCGTAACCGACAAGCCTGCCTTCCGTGAAAACGCCTAAACAGATAAAATCTTCGGGCGCTCGGTTTATGGATTCGATGCTGTTCTGCCATGACGGATTGAAATCCCAGAAGCCGGGTATTGAATCATACTCGTTGATGTTGATAACTCCTAGCGTGTAAGGGAAGTCGGGAGTTTTGACCTCCTTGTTGATTCGTTCCGGTTCCGTCTTGAAATAATAAAATTCACGTGTTACCTCGAAACCTAGTTTGCTGTAAACGGAGACGGCTCCCGTGTTATGTTGTAATACTTCCAATAAGTATTCTTTAATACCCGCTTCTTTTAAATGGGGAATAGAATATTCAAATATTTGTGTGGCTAATCCTTGTCCCCGGTAATCTTTCAGCGTTCCGGTTCCCGTGTCGTAAGCCATGCGGGTACCATTGAAATCACCGATCCCATTGCAAGTGAACGAGACGATTTTATCCCCGTCAAATGCCGCGAAAGAAAGTGTCGGATTAAAACCACGCCGTTTTAACATGGTGAGGAGTTCTGCTTTGTTCAGTTGTAATTCATAATCGGCGAATGCCTGTTCAAATGCCTGGAATAACTTGTCGTGGCTCGTGTTGTCCAAAGATTTGATTTCCATATCTATTTTATTACGTTTGTTTAAAATCCGTTCAATTGCATCGTGGCCGTGGGGATCAACAGGACGAATCCTAGGATCACGAGAAGTAAGATGAATTTCCAGAAGAATTTCACCCAGATATCATAAGGAATACGGGCGATTCCGAGAGCCCCGATCAATACTCCCGAAGTCGGGGTAATCATATTCGTGAATCCGTCCCCGAATTGGAAAGCCATAACGGTAGCTTGGCGGGACAACCCGATTACATCGGAGAAAGGAGCCATGATCGGCATGGTTAAAGCGGCTTTTGCCGAGCCGGAGGGAATAATGATATTAATCAACGTTTGAATCATGTACATGATTCCGAGAGATAGAACCCGTCCGGCTTCACTCATCAGGTTAGCCAGCGAGTGCAGGATGGGGTCGATGATATGTCCCTCTTGTAGAACGATGATGATACCGCCCGCCAGGCCAACGATTAACGCTGCCGATAGAATGTCCTTTACCCCGGCGATAAACAGCTTCACGATATTATCCGCATTTTCTTTTGCCGCGAAGCCGGAGAGTATGCCCATGGCAAGGAACAGGCCGGAGATTTCCGGCAAATACCACCCGTATCCCATAACTCCCACGATGAGGAATAATATGGTGAAACCTAATATGGTCAGGATAAAGAAATGATATGATTTCCGTAATGAGAAATAGCCGATGAGGGCGAACAGGATTGTCAGGGCTGGTAACACGAATGTTGTCAAGCTGGAATGTTCCCCGATGGATAAGGTCGTGCGGGGGTAATAGAAAGAAAACAACACGAGTCCGGTAAGGATGAAGAAGTAAACGATCCAGGAGGACGTGTAACTCTTGTATTCAATTTCTTCGGTATCGGCCATTTTCTCTTTTCGCCAATGGCTATCGAGATTATAAACTAAAGAGGCTTTTGGATTCTTTTTCACTTTGGCCGCGTAACGTAATACCCACGCGATCATGATCACGTTTAATATCCCCCAGCAGAAAAGGCGGTATTCAAACCCGGAGAACAGGGGTAGGTCGGATAGTCCTTGCGCGATACCGATCGTGAACGGGTTCAATATGGCTCCAGCGAACCCGACATGCGCGGCAACGTAGACCATGCATACGCCCGTGAGTGAATCGTATCCCATGGATATGGCTAGCGGGACGATAATAATAACAAAAGCCAATGTCTCTTCGCTCATCCCGAAAATGGCCCCGAAGCTGCTGAATAGCAACATGACCAGCGTGATGATAATATTGTTCACTCCAAGTCGTCGGATGATTCCGACATGTTCCAGTTTTTGCGTGGATCGCAAGAAAGAGAAGATGCCCACGTCAATCGCCTTGCTGTTGTTCATGATCCAGAAAGCGCCCCCGATGATCAGGATAAAGGCAATAATCCCCGCTTGTTTTTCGAACCCGTTAAAAAGTGCCGAAAATACTTGCCACGTTTGAGGGCTTTTGGCCACCTCGTGAAATGAATCATTGACGATCACGGTTCTTGACACGCCGTTGACTTCCACGGTTTCACGGGCGTATTCTCCCCCTGGGATAATCCAGGTGAGGATGGCACAAATGATAATGATTGAAAATACAATGGTATAGGTATGCGGAACTTTCTTTAGCATGATAGTCTGTATTTTAGATTGAGGGACCAAACTTACGAAAAAAAGTGAAGATTTTAATTATTTTTGTCGGAGTATAATAGATGAAGGTATGATTACAGAAGAGAAGCAAGACAAGTTGTTTACCCGGGATTTTTTCCGGAAGGTGGGGAAAGCGATACATGATTATAATTTAATTGTCGACGGGGATCGAATACTGGTCGGGGTATCCGGGGGAAAGGATTCGTTGGCGTTGTTGGAGGTTTTGGCTATGCGAGCGAAAGATCCCAAGCAAAATTACACGGTGGTCGCCGCCCATATTGCCGTGGAGGACGTGGCATACGAGGTGGATAGTGGTTATTTACGGGCCTTTTGCGAGCGTTTGGGGGTGGAGTATGTATACCGGACTATTCG
>OGIE01001476.1_pt1 | contig 32796 bp, 21 predicted proteins | sample 1571581 | NCBI WGS metagenome assembly OGIE01 (sample SAMEA2582021, study PRJEB24529) | metagenome | biome: Human gut stool | place: China | collected 2011 | reverse complement strand
ATTCGCCGAGAAGCAGAACAGGTGCAGTATAATAGTCCCGAAATTTACTTGGAGTCCTGATTTTGGGACTGGACAGGTTGTAAAATGTGATGAGCCCCCAGGAGCTCGTTGATGATTATAAAACAATCACTGAAGAGTAATCTCCAGAGAAAGACACAGGAGGCAAAAACGCATGGCTGCTTTAGACGATTTGATTAGCCAGATTCCGGACGAGTCCCTGCGTGAGCGGATTCGCGCAGAGATGAAGCGGGCCAATCGCCAGAAGAAATTCGGTCTGGTATTTGAAGAGCATCTGCCGGAGGCCACACCGCTTTACGATATCCCGGTAAAGCGTGGTTCCGTCGTGGCCACGAAGGACGGGCAGGTCACAGACATCTACTATGTAGAGAAAATCGAGGATGGACAGGCTGCCTGTTTCCACAAGGCGACGAAGGAGCGCGTCGTGCTTCCTGTGGATGCGCTGGTTTGCGTGGCCCAATTCGGTGAGCCCATCTATCCCTATCTGCAGCCGCTGGATACCGTCTGCAATGCGCCGGACAGCGACCTGTGGCACACGCTGATTGAAGCGGACAACTACCATGCGCTCCAGCTGCTGGAGTACCTCTATGCCGGAAAGGTGGATTGTATCTACATCGACCCACCCTATAACACAGGGGCGAGAGACTGGAAATACAATAACGACTATGTGGATGGCAACGATACCTATCGACATAGCAAGTGGCTTTCCATGATGGAAAAGCGGCTGCAGCTGGCGAAAAAGCTGCTGAATCCTAATGATTCTGTGCTTATCGTGACCATTGATGAAAAAGAATATCTGCACCTCGGCTGTCTGCTGGAGGAGATTTTTTCAGAAGCGCGGATGCAGATGGTAACAAGCGTAATCAGTGCAAAAGGCGTTGTCCGTACCGGCCAGTTTTCCAGAGTTGAGGAATATATATTCGTGATTGAATTTGGCTCATCCTCTCTGGTTCCCGGTATTTATAATATGCTTGATAACGAAGTAAAGAAGGAGTCCGAAAGAAGCATTGAGTGGCTGGGCTTTCGTCGCAGAGCTCCTCAAGCCAAAAGAGAATCAAGGCCAAACCAGTTTTATCCTGTATTCGTTCGTAAAAATGATGGGACAATTCACTCCATAGGCGATGTTGTAAAGGCAGGAATTGATAGAAACTCGATTGAAATTCCGGACGGATGCATTGCATTATGGCCGCTAAGTAAGGATAGCGATGAACGGCTTTGGAGTTTAGTTCCAGAACAAGCACGGCTTAATCTGAGTAAAGGCTTTTTGAGAGTGAATAATTGGAGCTCCAAGGAAAAGACTGGAACTGTTTATTATTTACCTTCTGGCACGATTCGAGACATTGAGACAGGTAAAGCGGTCATTACCGGTCGAAATCCTGACGGTTCGGTGATTGCCAAGTACACTGACGAAGGAGTAACGCCGCCAAAACGCGTGTGGAACATGAAAACACATAATGCTGAAACTTACGGCACAAACGTACTCAATGCCATGATAGGTAAACGGTTTAACTATCCGAAATCCCTGTATGCCGTTCAAGATACCCTCCGCTTCTTCGTTGCCAACAAGCCCAACGCCCTCATCGTGGACTTCTTCGCGGGCTCCGGCACCACGCTCCATGCGGTCAACCTGCTGAATGCCGAGGACGGCGGCCACCGCCGCTGTATCCTGGTGACCAACAACGAGGTATCGGCAGACGAGGCCAAGACCCTGTCCGCCCAAGGATACCAGCCCGGCGACCCGGAGTGGGAACAGTATGGGATTGCCCGCTATGTGACATGGCCGCGCACCGTCTGCTCCATTGAAGGGCATGATGTGAACGGGAAACCGCTTAAGGGCGACTACATCACCAGCGGAGAGGAGCCGATGCATATGGCAGACGGCTTCAAGGCGAATGCTGCTTTCTTCAAGCTGGGCTTCCTCGATAAGAATGCCGTGGCGCTGGGCCGCCAGTTTAAGGAATTGCTTCCAGTGCTCTGGCTGAAGGCCGGTGCTCATGGGCCTTGTCCTTCGCTTGAGGAGGCAGCAGAAGTGCCTGCTATGCTGGTGCTGCCGGAGAACCACTTTGCTGTGCTGACCGACGAATCTCAGTATGAGACGTTTGCTACACAAGTGAACATCGAGGATGCCATTACGACGGTGTACATCGTGACCGATTCCGAACCGGGCTATCGGGAAATGATTTCCGGCCTGCATGCCGAGGACACCTATCAGCTTTACAGAGACTATCTGGATAACTTCCGGATTAACCACGGAGGACGCTAAGATGAAAGTAGAATTGTTCCCGTTTCAAAAGATGGCACTGTTCCAACTGCGGAGAAAAACCGCAGAGGCACTTGGTTCCTACCAGCGCACCCATACGCCGCAGGTGCTTTCTTTCACCGCCCCCACCGGTGCGGGTAAAACCATCATTTTGGCGTCTCTGATTGAATCCATCTATTTTGGTGATGAAGAATATCCTGACCAACCGGACGCTGTCTTTGTGTGGCTCTCGGATTCTCCGGAGCTCAACGAGCAGTCGCGCAGCAAAATCGACCTAAAGGCGGACAAGATTCGGCTCGACCAGTGTGTGACTATCACCGATGAATCCTTTGACCAGGAAATGTTGGATGATGGGCATATCTATTTTTTGAACACCCAGAAGCTCGGCAAAAGCAGCAACTTGACAAAGAAGGGCGACGGACGCACCTTCACCATCTGGGAAACGCTGCAGAACACGATGGACGAGAAGTACGACCGCTTGTACTTCATCATTGACGAGGCCCACCGTGGCATGCAGGGACGCGCTGCTGCGCAGGCCACCACCATCATGCAGAAGTTCCTCAAGGGCAGCCGGGAAGACCGTCTGGCTCCCGTTCCCGTCGTGCTTGGCGTGACCGCTACGCCGGAGCGTTTCAACAATCTGGTGTCCGGGACAGAGTCGACAATCCAGAAGGTCATCGTGTCCGCCGACGATGTTCGGGCATCCGGTCTGCTGAAAGACAGAATCATCATCGCCTATCCGGAGGATGCTTCCGGAAGCAAGGATATGGCCGTGTTGCAGGCTGCCGCTGATGACTGGAAGCAGAAATGGGAGCACTGGTCTCAGTATTGTCAGGAGCAGCACTACGCCTATGTGAATCCGGTTTTCGTGATTCAGGTGCAAAACCAGACCGGCAGTGGTATCTCCGACACCGACTTAGATGACTGCCTCAGGAAGATTGAGGAGCGGGCAGGCTTCCGCTTTCAGGACGGAGAGGTCGTACATACCTTTGGCCAGACAACCAGCACCATCCAAATCAATGGAGTCGCAGTAAGATATCTGGAGCCATCCCGCATTGCAGACGAGAAAAATGTCAAGATAGTTTTCTTCAAGGAAAATCTGTCTACCGGTTGGGACTGCCCCCGTGCTGAAACCATGATGTCTTTCCGTCGTGCTACAGACGCGACTTATATTGCACAGCTCCTAGGCAGAATGGTCAGAACGCCCATGCAGATGCATATTCAGGTGGACGATGTTTTGAACGACGTGCACCTCTACTTGCCGTACTTTGATGCCCAGACCGTTGAGGATGTGGTCAAAGCACTTCAGAGTACCGAGGGCGGTGAGATTCCTACCGATGTTATCGGCGACTCCTTTGAGAACAGTACCATTGAAACATGGACTGTCCGGCCTACCAGACCGGCTCCCGCCCAGCGTCCCGCGAGGCGGGAGCCGCAGGTTCCCGGCCGGATGTCTTTGGGAGACAGCCCTTCCCCTGAGACCGGCAATGAACCTTCCGCGCAGGAGGCGACGCAGCAGACGCCCTCGCAAAGTGGTAGCACCTCATTCGGCGCACCAGCGGCACCTGCTTCCGGTACCACGGATACCATGCGCCCGGTTAGTGGCGTGAGCACCGAAACGCCTGCAAATGGAGCTGCTGCAGGGGCAGAGCCTTCCGGTGCAACGGAACCGCAGCCTGCTCCGGAAGATGTTCCCGAAGAGCCGGAGCTTGACCGCGAGGCCATCGTAAAGGCCATCAATGATGCCGGACTTCTGACCTACGATGTGCGCAGGGTCAGAATCAACGACTATCTGAAATCCCTGTTCAGCCTCACCCGGCTCCTGACGCAGTCCGGCCTTCAGCCCTCTGCCTCCTATGATGTTGTGAATGAAATCGTGGAGATGATTCGCACTTTCATCAAAAAGACAAAGGACGAGGGCAAATACGACGAACTGGCCACACAGGTGCTGCAGTTCAAGCTGAAAACGCAGACATTTGATGTGTTCGGCGAGTCTGTGGACGACCACGCGGAGATGGATTTGTTCTCCACCACGGACACCGACCTCGACCGTCAGTTCCGTCTTGCGGAGCTCAAGCTGGGCAATGAGGGTGTCGGCATCCGCTATGGCACCCAATACGCAGATGACGATAATCCTGCCGGATATAAAATCGACGTTATCATCTTTGCTGCCGACGCAGACTGCATGGATATGCTCCATAACTATGCCCGCAGTCGCTTCCACGATATAAATGACGCAAATCGCCGCCGTATCACCGGCCTGACTGAGCGGTACCGGAAGAAGTATGACAGCATCGTTTCCGATGGCGACATCATCAGTAAGCATAACTTCCGGCTGCCGGAGACCATCAGCATCGAGCGCAGTAATGTCGGCGAGGCTTATACCGACCATCTGTTTGTGGACAATGCGACCGGCAAGGCGGTCATCAACCTGAACAATTGGGAAAAGGCTGTCCTTCAGGCCGAACGTGGCCGATCGGATTATATCTGCTGGCTCCGCAATCCGCCGAGGAAGTCATGGTCACTGTGCATCCCCTATGAGCAGAACGCGGAGAAGAAATCGATGTATCCCGATTTTTTGATTATCCGGAAGGACGAGATGGGCTTTGTCATTGATATTTTGGAGCCTCACGATGGCACCAGAACGGACAATCTGGGCAAGGCTAAGGGCTTTGCTGAGTATGCCCGTCAGAATCCCGGTGTCGGCAGGCTTCAGCTTATCCGACTGCTGAACGGGCGCATCAAGAGACTGGATATGTCCCTCAGCGCCGTCCGTGACCGCGTTTCTCACGCGATGTCCAATGACGAGCTTGACCATATTTTTGATGAGGATGGATTTTTTGGTTAAAGGCTGGTGAAGCAGAATGTACGACGAGAACATCATATCCCGGATGAACGATTATCTTCACAAGGCCGCGCAGGCACTGGCGTCGTGGCTTTCTGTGATGCTGCCCAAATCCGGCGAAGACTGGTGGGAGGAGTGCGTACTCTCCAATCTGAGTTATCCCCAGAGAGAGCTCATTGAGAAAAAGGGTCTTTCCAAGCTGGAGGAATTAGACCTTGCAGCGCTTCTTCGTGTTGCCAACAAGTCGTGGTACACGATGCGTGGCTATGCCTATCTTCCGACCAGTGAGCGGGAGTGCATCCGCGATATGATTGGTGTCCGGAACAACTGGGCGCATGTCAGCGCGGAGCTTCCCGGCAAGGATACCATCGTATCGGACATTGAATGCCTCATCCGGTTTTTCATCCAGATGAACCGGAGCGGACTGATTCCTGATTTGGAACAGTTCAAAGCAAGGGTGGAGCGGCCCGAAGCATTTAAGGATGAAACACCTCCGCAGCCAGCGCTCCGCCCAACCGTTACCGTGCCCAAGCAGACAGCTGTCATCGTGGAACCGGAGGTTGTGAAGGAGGACGATATCACAGAAAGAAGCCTCGTTTACATCGTCGGCAGCCCGGACACCAAGGGTATGGTGTTTTCTGTTACGCAGCTTGGCGACACCAAGAAGTACGAGGTGTTCGTCGAAGGTGCGCTGAAGACCTATTATGAGGGTCAGATTGCGCTGGTGAGCAGCACACCTGAATATGAGTGGGTGGATTCTGAGACCCTGCGAAGCTACCTTTCTGCCTACCAGATTAACAATCCGTCTGCCGGAAATCTGTATTCCCTTAATGCTGCCCGGATCGATTTCGTGCCCTATCAGTTCAGACCGGCATTGAAACTGATAAAAGCAGATGAGCCAAGGATTCTGATTGCAGACAGTGTCGGTGTCGGTAAAACCATCGAGGCCGGTCTGATTATCAAGGAGCTGCAGGCCCGCTCCGATTTGGAAAACATCATGATTATCTGCCCGAAGCCGCTTGTCGCAGACCGCAAGTGGGAAAATGAGATGAAGCGCTTTGACGAGGAATTCACGCCCTTGGATGGCGATACTCTTCGGCAGATTATCTCTGATACCGACCGTGACGGTGAATGGCCTACCCGCTATGGAAAGGTCATCGTCCCGTATTCCATTCTGGATGCGAGGACATACCAAGGGAACCAATCCAAGCGCCATAAGGGCTTCGGCTTCCAACAATTAGACCCGGCACCGCATTTTGATTTGGTCATCATTGATGAGGCCCACCACCTGCGCAATGGCAGCATGGAGAAGGACAAGGCATTTGCATATAAGTGCGTCCACTACTTCTGTCAGCACGCAGACGCTGTCGTAATGCTGACCGCGACTCCGCTGCAGACAAGTGACGACGACCTGTACACGCTGCTTAATCTGCTGCGCCCGGATGTCGTAATCGACAAGAAGAGCTTCACGATGATGTCGCGTCCGAATCCGTATATCTCTCAGTGCGCCCACATCGTTCGAGCTGCGAAGGAAAACTGGAAAGCCGAAGCACTGGAAACGCTGGATAGTGTTCTCACGACCCAATGGGGCGAAAATGTAATCGCAAACAATCCGGTATTTGAGCAAATCCGGAAGGTTCTCAGACAGGACACCATCACCCGTGAGGAGCGGGTAAAACTCATTACCGATATTGAGTCCCTCCACAGCTTCAATATGATGCTCAACCGGACGCGTAGAAAGGATATCCAAGATTTCTGCATTCGGAGAACGCATACGCTGGAGAGCGATTTTACCGACCAACAGCGGGAGCTCCATGATGCTCTGTTGACATTTGAAGTTGCCGCGCTGTCCAAATTGCACGGTGGACGTGGTGTCAAATTTATGATGTCAACAATTCGTCGTCAGGCCGCAAGCTGCATCTTTGGCCTTGCTCCGCACATTCGGGGTATCATTGACCGCAGATTCGAGCAGATGACGGACGACCCGGAATTTGATTTTGATGAAGGCGAGTTCAGTGAGATGGACTTAGAGACATTCCGCTCCATCGCAAAGAACATTCTGGAAATGGCGGATAACCTGCCGGAGGACGACCCGAAATTCGATGGGGTGCTCCAGATTATCCGAGAAAAGCAGAAATCTGAAAACAATAAAATCATCCTGTTCAGCACATTTCGCTACACGCTGTATTATATCAAAAGAAAGCTACGAGAAGCGGGATTCCGTGTCGAGCAAATCGATGGTAGCGTAAAAAATGATAACCGACTGGATTTCCGAGCTCGGTTTGAACTCCCGAAGGACGACCCGGAAGCCATTGACATCATGCTTTTCACAGAAGTCGGCTCTGAAGGCTTGGACTATCAGTTCTGTGACATGATGATAAACTATGACCTGCCGTGGAACCCCATGCGCATCGAGCAGCGCATCGGTCGTATCGACCGCCGAGGCCAAGGTAGCGAAGTTGTCAACATCTATAATGTTATTACCAGTGATACTGTGGACGCTGATATTTATGACCGCTGCCTCTCCCGCATCGGTGTCTTTGAAGGAAGTATCGGTGAGTGCGAGGAGATTCTCGGCGAAATCGGCAGGCAAATTGAGCTGATTGCAATGGATACCAGCCTTACGGATGCAGAGCGAAAAGCAAAGCTGGAGCAGATGGCCGATAATGAAGTGCGCAAGGCCCAGGAACTGAACAAGCTGGAAAGCGAGGAGAAGGAGCTGTTCGGGTTCGATTTGTCGAATTATACGATGTCAAAGGAAATTCAGGAGGCAGAAAGTCCCTTCCTGTCGGCCAAAAGCATTCAGCACCTTGTCGAGATGTATCTCAATCACCGCGTAGGTGGTAGCAATTATATCCTTGGCGATGGTGCTCTGAAAACGCTGCGCCTCAGTGCAGTGGCGCGTTCTGAAATCCTGTCTGACCTCAGAAATCTGACTGGCCTGCGGAACAGCCTGCGTAGGAAATGGGAGGTTTATCTTAAGGGCAACAATCCGAACCACCCGATTACCTTTGATTCAGAAGCTGCCGAGAAAAACCGAACCGCCTTTTTCATTACTCCGGTGCACCCGCTGGTCAAACAAGCTGCGTCCTATTTTGCCACCAACAAGCTCGTTTATATTCACTTGGAATACTACTCTGACGAGATTCCAGTCGGTGATTACCCGATGTCTATTTATGCGTGGGATTACGTTGGGATTCGTTCAAATTTCAAATTGGTCGCAATTTGTGAAGAACCACGAATTGCAGCAGAACTCCCGGAATACATCCTGACTGCTGCCGCAGTTGACTATTCTTCAAAGCTAAAGCCGGAGGCGTGGGACGCTTTGGAGGAACACCACGTCCGGATGTGGCAAGCTGAAAAAGCCCAGCACACAGAGTCTACAAGGCAAGTCGCTCGCTATAAATTAGAGAGCCTAAAAAACAATTACCGAAACCGGAAATTGGTCTTGGAAAGAAAAATTGCTGAGGCCGGAGATGAACGAATTGCAACTATGCATCGCTCTGAATTGGAAAACGCAACACAGCGTTATCAGCAGAAGGTTGCAGAGATTGAAGCTAAAATTGCAAAGGCTGATATACATACTACGTTGATTGCAAACGGGGTTATCACAGTAAAGTAAAGAGGTGAGCGCTTTGAATATAGCTGATAAGATTCTCCAGAATCAGGATAGAGACGGTATGCTCAGGCGGTCTCTCGAACGGATAATTCAGCTCTATACCGATAAATCACACTTTGTCTACGAGCTGCTCCAGAACGCGGAAGACGCAGGAGCTACCGGAATTCGGTTTGTCCAATACTCTGACAGGCTTGAAGTGATGCACGATGGAAAATCCTTCACTACGGAGAACCTGCAGGGCCTGTGCGACATAGGGCAGTCGGACAAGGTTAATGATTTAAACCAGATTGGCGAATTCGGTGTTGGCTTCAAATCAGTCTTTGGCATATGTGAAACGGTCAGGCTGTATAGCTCGCCGCGCAAAAAGGAGCTGGCAGAAAATTGCCATCCCTTCGCTGTTGAGATAAAGGACTTCACGAAGCCCGTAGATATCCCTGCCGTTGATGTTCCGGCTGGCTATACGACCCTCTTCGTGTTCCCATATAGCGTTGGATTCCAGTTTTCGGGATTTAAAAATCTGGCTGCGCTGAATGAAGCTATTACAAAGCGACTCAAAGATCTCGGAGTGACCACGCTCCTTTTCATGCGGCACCTCGAACTCATTGAGTACGAAATCAAGATTCCGGGCAAAGAAGCATCAGGGGAATATTTACTGGATGCTGAGCCGGTAAATGACCACTGCACCCGCGTGTCGGCAATTGAATCCGAGGATGATAAGACGGACGAGTCTCTGTCATTCATCAAATTTTCGATGCCGATTGATTCGATGGTTTCTACCCGTACAATTGACGTTGCGTTCACTGTCGCAACAGACAAAGAAGGAAAAACCACTTTCCGAAAAGCAAAGAATCCGTATATCTCCGTTTACTTCCCGACAGAGACCGAAAGCAAACTTGACTTCATTGTCCAAGGCCCGTTCCGCACTACTCCAAACCGGAGCAGTGTTCCTGCCGATGAAGAGGAAAACGAGGCTCTGGCTGAACAAACGGCCAAGCTCCTCAGACAGAGCGTCCTTGAGCTGCGCGATATGGGGCTCCTCGACTTGAGCCTGATTCGGATTCTGCCTCTTGATGAGGACGACTTTGATGTCTATCCGCTTTTCTATCCTTTATACGAAGAAATGCGAGATTTGTTTTTGTCGGAGCGCGTTTTGCCGGTTAAGGATGGGAAGGGCTACACTAAGGCTGCCAATGCAGTTATTGCGAGAAGCAGAGAAATTGCAGAGCTATTGCCCAGCGAGTTAATCTCGGAACTTATTAACGACAAAAGACATTATGAATGGCTTCCGGTTTCGTTGACGGAGACAGGCCCGTACAAAGATGTGCTCTCTTATTTCTCCAGCATTTTGGGAATAGAGGTTATCCGTCCGGAAGACCTTAGAAGCTACTTCAACGACAATCACAGTTTTTTGGAAAACCGAGATAATGACTGGCTCGTTAGGCTTTACAAGCTGTATGAGACTGTCCCGAATATTTTCTCTGAATCAAATTACAGAAATATTCTCGACGCTGTGATTGTCCGCACAGCATCCAACCGCATGGTTGCTCCATACCGAAAATCGCAGTCTTCTTATTTGCCCAATGTATTCCTTCCGTCGAAGAAGGCGATGCAGGCCGAGGTGGAATTTGTCCATCCATATCTATTTGAGAAGTGCCGCGCCTTCTTTGAAAATGTGCTGCACCTGAAGACGCCCAACGAGTACGAGCACTTTGTAAAATCTCTTGAAAAGCGGTATGCTGGTACAGATTTTAGCGGATCATTTGAGGAGCACGTACAAGACATTCACGCCCTTGTCAAGTATCTTAGGAACACTGACTACGAGGATGACCTGAGACAGATTGTTCGGAAAGCGTTCTACATAAAGTGCAGGTCAGGAGGCAAGGCATACTGGGTACGGCCACATTCAAAAGCTATTCGGTTCCCTCAGTCCGAAACCGGTCTAATGCTGGAGCAATACTACAAAGGCATTGCGCCGGATATCTACTTTGTCGACTTTGACGCATACCAGTCAGCCGGAATCACCTTTGATGACCTACGGGCGCTTGGCGTTACAGACAAAATCATCACCGGGGACGAAAAAACCTGGGGTGAATACTATACCGGCAATCCTGGCAGACAGCCTGAGTGGAGAACGACCGGAGACTTTCGCTGGAAACTCGGCATTGATAAGTTGGAAGAGGTCCTTCTCTACATCTCCCAGCATGCGAAAGCTAAAGACGCCTTAATAAAATCACAGGTGATTTTTAAGACACTGCAGGAGAACATGTCCCGCCTTGTTGGTACTGTTTATATTGGCGGAGGAACGCCAAATAAATATGACGAGCCTGCAGATGTAATCCATACTCTGAACAGGGATGGGTTTAACTGGCGTCTTTCTGACTGGAACGGAAAATGGCTCTATACTGAGTCTGGAGAGCTGGTCTCGCACAAGGCCATATCAAAGCACGATTTGAACAAGTCGCTATATGGGAAGGTAAGCCTTGATTCAAATTTGTACGACATTCTTGGATTTAAGAAAGGGAAAATTGACCAGCACGAGGCTATTGTCAAGGATTACGATGCCTTGCCAGATGAGAAGAAACAAACCTATTTTGAAATCGAGTTGGAGCGCCGATTCCACATTACGCCGGAGCAGCTCAGCCGTGAATTTGGTGGGCTATCTCTACAAGAAGGTTCTACTGGTCAATCTAAGGAGGACGAATTTGAGTTCCCGACCGGTTCCGTTAAGAACTGGGAGGCGCTGAAGAAACATGCCGCTCAAATACTGTCCTATGCCAGCCCAACCGTATATGCGACTGTCGTGAGGCGTATCCGCGTCAGTCGACCGCAAGACGATGTCCGCGCATACCTGATGAATATGTATCGCGTAAACTCGTCTTATCGATATGCCTGCCAGCTGTGTCACAAGCCGTTCTCCAATGTGGAAATGTGCCAGCTGGAACAGAAGCCGGATGTAGAGCTCGACCCGTTGAACGTCTGCCTTTGTCCGAATTGCGCCGCAAATTTTAGAACGCTGCGAAATGATAAGTACCTGGCAGACCGGCTCATAGACTCTATCCTTGATGTGTCAGAAAATGACATTGAGGAGAATGACCACGTTTCAGTTGCTATCAATGACTATGATTTCTGGTTCACTCCTACTCATATCGCTGAAATTATAGAGCTTCTGAAGCTGAAGAAAAAAGCTGCAGAGGAGCGCAAAGCCCAACCGCAGACTGCCAGTAAGCCCAAGCCGAAGGAAGGGGCAAAAGCGCCGGAGTCGAATAGAGTTGCACCTGTGCAGCCTGTTAAGGAAAAAACTCCACCTTCTACTCCGGAGCCGGAAGAAGAAGGACTGCAGAGCGATACAAGCGCATATGGCGAGCTCATTGGTAGACGGGTGTTCCACAAATCGAAGAAAGCATACGCTCGTGTAGTTGGATGCGACGGAGAGTATGTGGCTTTGAATTTCGAGAGTGGGGATAAGGCCGGTCAGGATGTCAAGTATAACCTGACCATGTGCTTGAATAATGGTTGGATTGAAGTCGTCGACTGATACTTTTTAATTTTTCCCTGAGCCTGCCGCGAAGGAGCCCAGATGCCAGCACCAGACAAACCTCAGCTGTGCACTGATGGGACAAATTGAACACCAACAAATACGGCGAAAACCGCAAAAAACGCCTTGTTTCCTGCGGTTTTCGCTATTTTTATACACTTTTCCGGCGACCGGGCTTGTATCAAAGACAGCGTCTTTATAGACCCCTGCTGCGGCTCCGGCGGTATGTTCGTCCAGAGTGCCGCCCTTGTCCAGTCCAAGCAGGGCGATATCAACCGCATCAACGTCTACGGTCAGGAAAAGGAAGCCGCCACCTACCGCCTTGCAAAAATGAACCTTGCCCTGCGTGGTATCAGCCACAATCTTGGCGAGACCAACGATTCCAGTTTTACCCATGACCTGCACAAGGGGCTGTACTTCGTGGCAATTATCTTGACTCCCGTTCTAATGAGTATCCTAAGTTCAGAGAATGCTCAAAGGGTTAATCAATCGAAGACATATTTCACCTTGGATCTCCTAATTGGTTGGCATAGCACCCTTCTCAGAGTGTCAAGACCGTGAGTGCACTTTAGTCTTGATACTCTGAGAAGGGTGCTATATCCTCCAGCAGGAGATTCAAAAACATCAAGAACGGGTGTTTGACGTATGAAGATAGGTATTACACAGACTTTTCCACAGTGGGTTAAGATAATATATAACCCGCCCTTCGGTATTGACTGGAAACGCGAGAAAACGCAGGTGGAAACCGAAGCGAAACTCGGCTATGATGGTCGGTTCGGCCCCGGCCTGCCCGCCATTTCGGATGGACAGATGCTGTTTATGCTCAACGGCGTGAAAAAGCTGAAGGACGGCTCTGGCCGCATGGCCATCATCCAGAACGGTTCCTCTCTGTTCACCGGCGATGCCGGCAGTGGTGCGTCCGAAATCCGCCGCTACCTCATCCACGGGGATTTTGTGGAAGCCATTGTGCAGCTGCCCACCGACCTGTTCTACAATACCGGCATTTCCACTTACATCTGGGTGCTGACCAAGGGCAAGCCCATGCACCGCAGCGGATGGGTGCAGCTCATTGATGCCAGCAAGTGCTTCGTGAAGCGCCGCAAGAACATCGGCAGCAAGCGTGTTGACTTGAGCGACGCCTGCATCGACCTTATTTTGCAGGCATACGAGGGCTTTGAAAACCAGACCTACACGGACGGTGACCTCGTGGTAGAGTCGAAGGTATTTGCCAAGGACTTTTTTGGCTTTACCAAGGTGACGGTGGAGACCGCACAGGCCGACGAAAGCGGCAAGCCCATCCTGAAACGGGGCAAAAATCTGCCGGTCAAGGGTGCCACCGACAGCGAAATCATCCCCTTGTCCGATGATATTGACGCTTACATGGCAAAAAATGTTCTGCCCTACAATCCGCTGGCCTACATTGACCCGGCAAAGGATAAGATCGGCTACGAGATCCCGTTTACCCGGCTGTTCTATAAGTTTGAAGCCCCGGAACCGTCTGCATCCATCTTTGAGGACATCAAGGCGTTGGAGGCAAAGGAAACTGTGCTGATGAAGGAGCTGTTTGGAAATGCGTAAAATGAAGGATAGCGGAATCGAACGGCTACAGTGGCATATTTCGGAAATTAAGGAATCTAACAAACCCGAAAAGTCAAGACGAATTTTGTCCTTAACCAACAAACGTGGTGTCATTCCATACGAAGAAAAAGGTGCACAAGGAAATGTAGCCAAAGAGGATTACACGCAATACAAGTTAGCCTATCCTGGAACCATTGTTGCCAACAGTATGAATATTCTAATTGGTTCTGTTGGCAAGTGTGATTATTTTGGGTGCGTTAGTCCGGTATACTATGTTTTTAAACCAAACAATGGTGAAAATCTTGAATTTATAAATTATATCTTTCAAACGGAACAATTTCAAAAAGAGCTTAGACGTTATGCTAATGGTATACTGGAAATTCGTCTTAGAGTTTCTTCCGATGGGATTCTAAAGCGAAAAGTTCCATTTCCCTCTATCTATGAGCAAGATCAAATTGTTTCGACCATTGAATCTAGCACCAGCAAGGTCGATGCCCTGATTGCCAACGTGCAGGCGCAGATTGAAAAACTGAAAGCCTACAAGCAGAGCTTGATCACCGAGGTGGTCACAAAGGGGCTTGACCCCACTGTGCCCATGAAGGACAGCGGCGTGGAGTGGATTGGGACTATTCCGGCATCGTGGAAAACCATTCGTGTCAAGCAACTCTTGCGGGAAAGAAAAGAACGTTCAGTAAATGGCAAGGAAGAACCGCTTTCCATGAGCCAAAAAGTCGGCTTGGTTCCCACAAAAATGCTAGATATGATTCCCAATATGGCATCCTCTTTTGTGGGAGCAAAGTTGGCCTACGTTGATGACCTTGTATTCAACAAATTAAAGGCTCATCTTGGTGTGTTCTCTGTCTCAAAATATGATGGATTGGTGAGCCCTGATTATGCTGTATATTATTCTACAGGTATTATTGACCTGAAATATTTGGAATATCTTTTCAAAACTCCACAGTGCATTTCAGAATTCAGAAAAAGGTCAACTGGTATTGCTGCTGGGTTGACCCGGCTGTACACAGATGGCCTCTTTGCAATCGAATGTCCGATGCCTTCAAAAGATGAGCAAGCTGAAATCGTTTTGTTCCTCAATGAGAAATGTGCTCAGATTGACGAGCTGATGAGCTTGAAGCAGACTAAAATCGAAAAATTGGAGCAGTACAAGCGTTCCCTCATTTACGAGTACGTTACCGGAAAAAAGGAGGTCTCCTGAGTGGAAACAAGCCTTACGGATATCAAAAAGCAGTATGAAAAGCTGAAAGCCATTATTGGCGATGAAGATAGTTTTGATCTTTCGGGTGAAGATGCCCTCCGTTGTCAGGATGCGTTGCATTTACTTGTGGAGCGTCGTTATCTTTATGATGTAAATGCAGATGGTGAAATAGATGAAGCTGAGATGGATAAGAGAGATATTGAAAGTTCATACTATTATCCAGAGATTATATTCTTAAGTGACGGCAGAGTTGCCATGCAGATGGAGATCACTTTGAATTATACAGAGGAAGATGATGTAAATACTTATTATGGATGGCCTGCAAAAGGCAGTTTAGCAATCAATATTTTCTACACTAGAAAATAATTTTTCATTTGGATTATTGTTATAAAACATATCTGAAGTTAAAAGCGGGATCAGAAACTATCTTCTGGTCCTGCTTTTTTTGAAGTATCGGATTATTTATGATCTCTCCAATCCCCCATTCGCCAATTACCATTATTTCTGCTATAATAAGAAAAGATTACGTGAACGGAGACAGCATGTTACGTATTGGAGAAATGTGGAGGAAAACAAATGAACATAAAGAAGATCGTATGCATAACAGCCCTTGCATCCCTGGCGATGACAGGTACGGCCTTTGCGGGTACCTGGAAAGGGGGAGAAGGGGAAAATCAGAATAAATGGTGGTATGATAACGGCAACGGAAGCTATCCTTCAAACTGCTGGCAGTGGATCGATGGAAATGGGGATGGGACAGCGGAAAGTTATTATTTCGATCATAATGGCTGGCTGCTGACAGATACTACAACACCGGATGGCTATACAGTGAATGCAAGCGGTGCCTGGGTGCAGAATGGTGTTGTCCAAACTAAAAAAACAGGACAGGCTGTAAATGAAGCAAAGATCAACGTAAATGCCAATCCCATTGATTATGAGGGGATTTATAGTTACAGTGGAGCTGCATCCTACGTTTACAATGAACAGACCAGGCAATATGTGCTGTGCGGGATAACAGAGGGAAATTCCTGGGATGAATGGCTGGAGAAGATCTATCCGTCCAAGCCTACATATGAGGAATTTGCCATCAAAAAAACAGATGTGGACAGATACCGTTTTGTAGATAAGGTGAGAACTACCTATCGCTTTATCCGGGATGATGGGGAATGGTATTATGATATTAATTCAGACGGCCGTATTGATGAATATGAACGGGACCGGAAAAATGAACTGGAAAGATCTTATAATTACCCGGAAATTGAGTTTCTGGAAGATGGCCGGATCATGATGAACACAGAAAGATATCTGGATTATACAGGCAGTGATGGAAGCACAAGCAGCCGTTATGGCTGGCCATCTCAGGGCAAGTTTTTATTAAAGACAGAGATCTATTATACCAGGAGATAGCTGGGAAATACTGGAAGATAAGTTTTGCATCCCTCTTGTCACCGCCATTCATTTGTATTATAATATCCAGAATGGTTTTAAGATGTCCTCTCGGAGTCTTTCATGCACCTGCTCAGGCACAGAAAGATCCCGAGAGAACATGATGCATATTTGGAGGAAATGAAAATGAAATTTGCAAAAAGGATGGATCGGTTTGGAGAGGGAATTTTTTCCAGACTGGCTGAGATCAAGAATAAAAGGATCAGTGAAGGAAAAGAAGTGATCGATCTAAGTATCGGTGCGCCAAACATTCCACCGGCAGAGCATATCCGCAAGGCACTTTGCGAGGAAGCTATGAAGCCGGAGAATTATGTTTACGCCATCAGCGATACCAAAAAGCTGTTAGATACAGTGGCAGACTGGTATAAGAGAAGATATGATGTGGAACTGGATCCGGATACAGAGATTTGTTCCCTTTTAGGTTCCCAGGAAGGTCTGGCTCACATTGCCCTGTCTATTGCAGATGAGGGAGACATCGTTATGGTGCCGGATCCATGTTACCCAGTATTCGGAGATGGTCCGCAGATCGCAGGGGCAGAGCTTTATTATATGCCTCTTAAGAAAGAAAATGACTATATTATCCAGCTTCAGGACATCCCGGAAGAAGTGGCAAGAAAAGCAAAACTGATGGTCGTTTCTTATCCAAACAACCCGACTACCGCTATGGCTCCTGCGCAGTTTTACAGAGACCTGGTAGCATTTGCAAAGAAATACGATATCATTGTTCTCCATGATAATGCATACAGCGAGCTTGTATTTGATGGAAAGACCTGCGGAAGCTTTTTAAGTTACCCGGGCGCAAAAGAGATCGGTGTGGAATTTAATTCACTTTCCAAGACTTATGGCCTTGCAGGTGCAAGAATTGGTTTCTGCCTTGGAAATAAAGAGGTTGTAAAGCATCTTAAGATGTTAAAATCCAATATGGACTATGGCATGTTCCTGCCGATCCAGGCAGCAGCAGTAGCAGCTCTTACCGGCGATCAGGACTGTGTTTATGATACCATGAAAGCCTATGAGGCAAGAAGAGATATTCTCTGTGACGGTTTTCGCTCCATTGGCTGGGAAATGGACCGTCCGGTAGCAACTATGTTTGTATGGGCTCCGATCCCGAAGCAGTATAAGTCTTCAGAAGCTTTTGTTATGGATCTGGTAGAAAAGACAGGCGTTATGGTGACACCGGGAAGTGCTTTCGGACCATCCGGCGAAGGCTTTGTGCGTATGGCTCTGGTACAGGACCGTGAGGCATTAGAGCGTGCGATCCATGCAGTAGATGAAAGCGGAATTTTCTCAAAGGAGAATTCATGAAAACGTTCATGAAAAAATGGAAATGGAAGATCCTGATCCTGGTATATCTCTGCTTTATATATGGCAATTCTCTGACTCCTGCAGCTATTTCTTCTAAGGAGAGCGGATATTTTCTTGCGAAGATACAGGATTTCCTTGCAGGAGCGGGAATGGATGCCTGGTGGCTGACAGAGCATCTGGTGCGCAAAGCCGCCCATTTTACAGAATATGCAGGACTGGGATTTTTACTGGCGATGAATACAGGGGCTGGAATAGCGCCTGTATTTTGCCTTTTAAAAGGAAATGTGACGGCAGTACTTTTTATGCCTTTTGTAGATGAAACCATACAGCTGTTTGTAGAAGGCAGGTCCGGTCAGATATCCGATGTGTGGCTGGATATGGCGGGAATTGTTACCGGGATCATGGTTACGGCAGGTTTCATGAAAATGACGGGCGCTTTGAAAACTGGCAGAAAAGCTGCAAAGGGAAAGGGCAGCGGAAACAGGAGCAGGAATAATGAATTATAAAGTGGTAATGGCTTATGACGGAAGCCGGTATAATGGCTGGCAGAAACAGGGGAATACAGATAAGACCATTCAGGGAAAATTAGAACAGATCCTTTTTAAGATGACCGGGGAAGAGATCGAAGTCCATGGTTCCGGCCGGACCGATGCAGGAGTCCATGCCAGGGGCCAGGTAGCAAATTTTCACATAGACTGGAAAAAACTGGAAGTCCAGGAGAAGCGGGAACTGGAAAAAAATGCCGGAAACCAGGCTGGACAGGGCTGTAAAAGGGAAAAATGTGGCGGAAAGAAAACGCCGGATCAGATCATGGAATATATCAATGAGTATCTGCCGGAGGATATTGCGGTTTTATCCTGTGAAGTGGCTCCGGAGCGTTTCCACAGCCGCCTTTCAGCAGTGAGAAAGACGTATTGCTATCAGCTGGAAATGGGACCGAAAAAAGATGTTTTTCAGAGAAATTATTATTATGGTCTGGGAGAACGGTTGGATGTTTCTGCCATGAAGGCAGCAGCCGGTCTTCTTACAGGAACCCATGATTTTAAAAGTTTCTGCGGCAATAAGAAAATGAAGAAATCAACGGTACGTACCATTGAAAAAATAGAGTTTGAGCAGTCAGGAAGCCGCCTGCATATTTATTTTACAGGAAATGGATTTTTACAGCAGATGGTACGTATCCTTACTGGCACGCTGATCGAAGTGGGACAGGGAAAATGTGCACCGGATAAGATAACAAGGATCCTGGACGCACAGGACCGGCAGGCAGCAGGACCAACTGCCCCGGCTCAGGGACTGTTCCTGGTAAATGTAGGGTATGAGGATAAGTGATGACTGATTTTTTAGTAAAATGTTTTGTGAAAGATCATGATAAAACAGAAGATCCCCAGGTGCGCACCCGGTATGGGATCCTGGCAAGTATTGTAGGCATCTGCTGCAATCTGCTTCTGTTTGCTTCCAAGCTGTTTATTGGCGTTCTGGTAAACAGTGTGTCCGTTATGGCAGATGCATTTAATAACTTATCCGATGCTGCATCGTCCATTATCGGTTTTATCGGTGTGCGTATGGCAGGAAAACCGGCTGACAGCGATCACCCTTTTGGGCATGGGCGGATTGAATATATTTCTGCTTTTATTGTGGCTTTCCTGGTTATTCAGGTGGGATTTTCCCTGTTTAAAACTTCTCTTGGAAAAGTGCTCCACCCGGAAGAAGTGTATTTTAAATGGATCTCCGTGCTGATCCTTCTTATTTCCGTAGGAGTGAAGTTCTGGCTGTCATTGTTTAACAGAAAACTGGGAAGCAGGATCAATTCCAAGGTGATGGAGGCAACGGCTGCAGATGCCATGGGAGATGTAATGACTACCAGTGCAGCCATTTTATCCCTTCTTGCTTTGAAATATTTAAACTGGAATATTGATGGCATTGTAGGTCTGGCAGTTTCCGTGGCTGTTATGTACGGCGGATTGAATATTGCAAAAGATACGTTGGCGCCGCTGATCGGAGAAGCCATTGAACCGGAGGTTTATGAGGAAATATCCAATTTTGTAGAAGGCTATGAAGGAATACTGGGAACCCATGACCTGATCGTTCACAATTATGGTCCGTCCCACAGTATGGCTTCTATCCATGCGGAAGTTCCAAGCAACTACGATCCGGAGTATTCCCATGAGATCATTGACCGGATCGAAAGGGATGCTGCAAAAAAATTTAACATGATGTTAGTGATCCACATGGACCCGGTAGAGCGGGATAATAAACGTCTGGCCCAGTACCGCTCCCTGATCAGCCGGGTGCTTATGGATATTGATATCCGCCTGTCGTTCCATGATTTTCGCATAGTAGGGTCAGGCAAAAATGTGTGTCTGGTGTTCGATCTGGTGGTTCCAAGAGAATATAAAGCATCGGCAGTGGGAAGACTGAAAAACAGGATCAATAATGAAGTCAGCCGCCGGGAGCCGGGATGCCGCTGTTCCATCACAGCAGAAAACAGTTTTCGTTCAGAGAAACATGGATCGGAGAAATAGGCATTGCCGCCATTTTAGTCCTGGCAGAAGGGATAATGGGAACTGGTATAATGGCAATGGAACTGGAAAACTGGATCTGTGACATGGCAAATGGAGATAAAGAAGGGCTGCGGCAGTTTTATGAGGAAACGGCCCGGTCTGTATACAGTTTTATTTTCTCAGTTTTAAAGGATCCACATGAGTCAGAAGATGTGATGCAGGAAACATTTCTGGCAGTGTGGGAACATGCAGGGGACTATGTTCCCTATGGAAAGCCGCTGGCGTGGGTATTTACCATTGCAAGGCGGCTTTGCTATATGCGTCTGCGGGAGAAAAAGCGGCAGGAAACTTTAGAAGACGGGGAGATCGATGATACCGGTGTGCCACAGCCACAGTTAGAACAGACAGCAGAGAGGACCGCTCTTTTACAGGCGTTAGACCAGTTAAATGAAACGGAACGGCAGATCGTGCTTTTGTATGCAGCTGCAGGGATGAAGCACCGGGAGATCGCCCAGGTCTTAAATATGCCCCAGGCAACGGAACTTTCCAAATACAGCCGCTCTGTGAAGAAACTGCAGAAAATGTTATATGCGTCATAATTGCGAAAAATTTGCTGCAGGCCTGCCTTATGAACAGGAATAAAAACTTCGGTTAGCATTGCATTTTATATAGTATGCTGTTATAATAAGTAGTAATGAATACTACATGTTAGGATAATCGAACGACATGTTGGATAACCGGAGGATAGAAACATGACTTACAAGATCATTGGAGACAGCTGTCTTGATCTGACAGAAGAACTGAAAAGGGACCCGAGGTTTCAGATGGTACCGCTGACATTGCAGGTGGGGGCTGCACAGGTGGTAGATGATGAGACTTTTGATCAGAAAGCTTTCATCCGTATGGTGAAGGAGTGTCCGGAGTGCCCGAAAACTGCCTGCCCTTCCCCAGAGATCTTTAAAGAAGCATATGAGGCAGCAGATGCAGAGGCAGTATTTGTGATCACTCTTTCCAGCCATTTAAGCGGAAGTTATAATTCAGCTGCTCTTGCAAAGCAGCTGTATGAAGAAGAAATGAAGGAAAAAGGAATTACGTCTTCTAAAAAGATCGAAGTTTTAGATTCCGAGTCTGCATCAGCAGGACAGTTAGAGCAGGCCCTTTATATCAGGGATCTGTGTGAACAGGGATTAAACTTTGAAGAAGTAGTGGAAAAACTGAGAAAATTCCGTGACGAGATGCACACCTACTTTGTTCTTGAAAGCCTTGATACCTTACGCAAGAACGGCAGACTTTCCGGACTGCAGGCATTCTTTGCAACTGCCTTAAATATCAAGCCAGTTATGGGCGCTGACCATGGTGTGATCATCAAATTAGACCAGGCAAGAGGTATCAACAAGGGTCTTCAGAGAATGTGCGATATTGCCATTAAAGAAGCAGGGGATACCACAGGAAAACGTGCAGTTGTATGCCATGTAAATAATCCTGAAAGAGGAGAGTACGTAAAGCAGGAACTGGCAAAGCGTGCATCTTTTAAGGAGATCGTTGTTACAAATGCAGCTGGCGTTGCTACCGTATATGCAAATGACGGTGGTATCGTGCTGGCAATTGGTTAATATTGGTAAACAGGAATAAAAAATGAACAGAAAAAAATGGATATGCACAGCGGCCGCTATTACAGGGCTGCTGTTGGCAGTTATAGCGGGTTTATCGATCCGGCATATGAAAAACAGTTCTTATGTAAGTGCCAGTGAGCTGGCGGGGCAGAAGAGCGGGTCAGTGTCTGAAAAACTGGAAGAAAATGGAAATGAAGACCTGGCAGAAAGCAGTGAAAGCAAAAATGGCCAGCCAGATGGTAAACAGGATCAGGAAAATGGTGTTGGTGCAGAAAAGAATGAGAACGGTGGAAATAGCAGCGCTGGACAGAACACGGATGAAGAAGCTGCCGAAAATGATAGCAGTACAGGTGAGTCAGAAAATGACAGCCAGGAGAGTAAGACTGAGTCTGAAGCAGAGCCAACGGATCAGCTGGTAAATCTGGTCTTTTCCGGTGACATTCTTTTATCAGATCATGTGATGAATGCCTATAAAAACGGAGGCATCCGCAGCGTACTGGACAGCCAGTTTCAGTCTGTGATCGATGAGTCGGATATTTTCATGGCAAATGAGGAATTTCCTTTCAGTACCCGGGGAACGCCGGCAGAGGATAAGCAGTTTACTTTCCGGGCGGCACCGTCTTTGACCTTTGTTTTTAAAGAGCTGGGGATCGATATTGTGACACTGGCAAATAATCATGCCATGGATTATGGGACAGATGCTTTACTGGATACCTGTGATACTTTGGATAAAGCCGGTATCAGGAGAGTAGGAGCAGGAAAGAACTTAGATGAGGCAAAAGCACCTGTTATTTTAGAAGCCCAGGGCAAAAAGATCGGCTTTCTGGGAGCATCCAGGGTAATACCGGTGGCTTCCTGGAATGCAACTTCTACAAAGCCGGGTATGTTTACTACCTATGATCCGAAAATACTGGTGGATGAGATAAAGAAGCTGAGAGAGCAGTGTGATTATCTGGTGGTATATGTCCACTGGGGCATTGAGCGCAGTGAAAGGCCGGAAGACTACCAGAGATCTCTTGGAAAGCAGTATATAGATGCCGGGGCAGATGTAGTCATTGGCAGTCATCCCCATGTGCTTCAGGGGGTGGAATATTATAAGGGAAAGCCGATCGTATACAGTCTGGGCAATTTCATTTTCGGAAGCAGTATCCCTAAGACGGCACTGCTTAAGGTGCAGTGGGATGGGCAGGCAAGCCAGCTTACCTTTGTGCCGGGAACGTCTTCCGCCGGATATACAAGAGTGCTTGAAAATGAAGTCCAGAAGGCAGACTTTGCCTCTTATATGACAGGTATTTCCTATGGTGTTACCATTGAGGATGACGGAACGGTAGTGCCGCAGGGATAAGCGGGGACACATAACACTGTCCCTGCCATGCCCCACGTTCTTTAAAACGTTTATGCAGCTGATTTAAAACAAGCCGTTTGTTTCCGCTCCACAAAGGCGCGATCAGGAGATTTTTCGGTCCGTCACCGGTCATGCGGTGAATGGTGATCCGGGGCGGTAAAAGCGTGATACAGTCGATCACAAGATCGATATATTCTTCTATAGAAAACACATGAAAGGGATCTGTCTGGTAGACATCTGCCAGATCGGTCCCTTTTAATATATGGAGCAGCTGCAGCTTGATCCCGTCAATGGGCCGGTCTGCCAGATAGGTTACAGTTTCCTTCATCTGGTCTGTGGTTTCGCCGGGAAGTCCAAGGATCACATGGACGATCACAGTAATGCCGGCTTTTTTCAGCCGTTTTAAAGCATCCTCAAACACAGGAAGTTCATAACCTCTGCGGATAAAGCGGGCGGTTTTTTCATGGATCGTCTGAAGCCCAAGCTCCACCCAGACCGGTTTCTTACTGTTTAACTCTTTTAACAGGTCTATAATATCATCCCCCAGGCAGTCCGGCCTTGTGGCAATGGAAAGAGCAGCGATATCCGGGTGGCTGATGGCACGTTCAAACAGTGGTTTCAAATAAAAAACCGGTGCGTAGGTATTGGTAAAGGACTGAAAATAGGCGATATAATTGCAAGCTTCATCAGAGCCGGTCTTATTACTTACCCGTCCTTTGGCAGCTTCGATCTGATCCCATACATCTGTTTTCAGGCTTTCCGCAAAATCTCCGGAACCGCCTTCGCTGCAGAAAATGCATCCCCTGGTCCCACAGGTGCCGTCCCGGTTGGGACAGGTAAGACCTGCATCCAGTGACAGTTTATATACTTTATGTCCAAATGTATGTTTCAGCTCCCAGTCCAGACTGTGATAGGGGCGGCCGTTCCAGTTGTGTTCCAGTTCCATGTAAGACTCCTTAAAAATAATTCCGGTCTGCCTGCAGGGCAAAGCAGGGACCGTTGTCATGTGTATGTCCAGTTATAACAGAAAAAATGTCAGCTGTCCATGAAAGAATGTGCAATATCGAAAAATATTGTATTGTGACAGATGTTACTTTTGTGTTAGACTGATAATAGCATATCAGCAGAAAAAGGAGAGGGCAGCTATGAATGTATGTGAGACCATAAAACAGTTAAATAGTGAAAAAACAGATGCATTTATGCATGAACTTTATGGAAAAGGAGCAGCTGAAAACAAAGCAAGATATGAGAAGGTACTGAAAGGCTTTGAACAGGCGTTTGGCGACAGCAAAGAAGTCCTTCTTTTCTCATCACCGGGCCGTACAGAGATCAGCGGAAACCATACAGACCACAACCACGGCAAGGTGCTGGCCGGCAGTATCAACTTAGACTGTGTAGGCGCAGCTGCAAAGAATTATTCCAGCCATGTGCGGATCATCAGCGAAACCTATAATCAGGACATTACTATTGACTTAAATGATCTGGAGCCAAGTGCTAAGAAAGCAGGAACTGTTGATCTGATCAAAGGTATTTTAAAGGGATTTGAAACATCAGGCTACAGTGTTGGCGGCTTTAATGCTTATATTACCAGCAATGTGATCAGCGCAGCCGGTGTCAGTTCCTCCGCTTCTTTTGAAATGTTATTATGCTCCATGTTAAATGCATTTTTCAATGAAAGCCGTATGGACAATGTGGCTTATGCCCATATTGGAAAATTTGCGGAAAATAAATACTGGGACAAGGCATCAGGACTTCTTGACCAGATGGCATGTGCAGTAGGCGGCCTGATCACCATTGATTTTGTAGAGCCTATGACTCCGGTAGTACAGAAGATCGATTTTGATTTCAAGGCACAGAACCACAGTCTGATCATTGTCCAGACCGGAAAAGGCCATGCTGATCTGAGTGCTGAGTATTCTTCCATTCCGGAAGAGATGAAGAAGGTGGCAAAGTATTTTGGAAAAGATGTTTTAGCCCAGATCTCAGAAGAGAAGGTGATCCAGCATCTTCCTGAGATCCGGAAGTTTGCAGGAGACCGTGCAGTACTGCGTGCCCTTCATTTCTTTGAGGAAAACAAGAGAGTGGAAGCAGAGGTAGCAGCATTAAAAGAGGGCCGTTTTAATGATTTCCTGGAAAATATCACAGCATCCGGAAATTCTTCCTGGAAATGGCTGCAGAACTGCTTTACTACCAGCAATAACGCAGAACAGGGAATTACCGTTGCCCTTGCTTTAACAGAGCTGTTTATAGCCCAGAAGCAGAGAGGTGCCTGCCGTGTACACGGAGGCGGTTTCGCAGGTGTTATCATGGCAATGCTTCCAAATGACCTGGTAGAAGAATATACAAAATATATGGAGAAATGCCTGGGAGAAGGCTGCGCTTATAATATGAGCATCCGGCCTTATGGCGCGATCTGCGTAAGTGATTATTTATAATGTGATACCAGAGTCAAAAACAAAGAGACATTTATACGAAATGGGCCGTCTGCGAAAACAGACGGCCTTGTTTGTTATCATGCGATCATATTCTTATTACTTTCATTTCTTGTGATAGCTGTCCAGTAATTTCTGTTTCGTCTGCCACAATTCATTAGAAAGATCTACATGAACGGTGTGAGGATTTACCAGACGTTTGGACTCATCCCATAAGGTATCCAGTTCTTCCTTACAGTATTTCTGGATATCCATTACCTTTGGTGATTCATAAACGCATTCGCCGTTTAAGAAGACTGGTACTAACAGTTCGCGCATGGTGTAGCTGCCAGGTGCTAATAAGGTTTTCTTCCATGTTTCCTGTGGGTCGAAAAGGAGAAGAGAATTGTTAGTATCGAACTTCTCGCCTACCAGGCAGATCAGATCTGCGATGATCTTTCCGTTTTCTTTGTCATAAATACGGTAAATGGTCTTGTTTCCAGGGTTGGTGATCTTTTCAGCATTCTCAGATAACTTGATCTTTGGAATGAATTCACCGGTGGTCTTGTCCTTTACAGCAGCTAACTTGTAAACACCGCCAAAGGATGGGCAGTCCTTCGCTGTGATCAGATTGGTACCAACGCCCCAGGAATTGATGGTAGCGCCCTGTACCTTTAAGCTGTCGATCAGGTACTCATCCAGGTCATTGGAAGCGGAGATAACTGCATCCGGGAAGCCTGCTGCGTCCAGCATCTTCTTTGCTTTCTTTGACAGATATGCCAGGTCACCGCTGTCTAAGCGGATACCGTAGAAGGTCAGCGGAATGCCAGCTTCTCTCATTTCCTTAAATACCTTGATGGCATTTGGAATACCGGATTTTAAGGTATCATAAGTATCTACTAACAGGATACATGCAGATGGGTACAGCTTTGCATAGGTACGGAAAGCGGTCAGCTCATCCGGGAAACTCATGATCCAGCTGTGTGCATGGGTTCCTTTTACCGGAACATCAAACATCTTTCCGCAGAGTACATTGGAAGTACCGATACAGCCTGCGATCATGGCAGCTCTTGCGCCGTAAGTACCGGCATCAGCTCCCTGGGCACGGCGGAGACCGAATTCCATAACGCCATCGCCCTTTGCAGCGTGGACAATACGCTCTGTTTTAGTTGCGATCAGACTTTGGTGGTTGATAATGGTAAGAAGTGCTGTTTCAACCAGCTGTGCCTGCATGATCGGTGCGATTACTTTAATTAAAGACTCTCTTGGGAATACAACGGTACCTTCCGGGATAGCGTAGATATCGCCTGTAAAACGGAAAGTACTAAGATACTCTAAGAAGTCTTCTGCAAATATATTTAAACTTCTTAAATATTCAATATCACTTTCGTCAAAATGGAGTCCTTTGATATATTCAATGGCCTGTTCCAGACCGGCACAAATGGCAAAACCATTTCCATGGGGATTGGTACGGTAGAACATATCGAAGATGACAGTTTCATTTGCGTCTTTTTCCTTAAAATAGCCCTGCATCATCGTCAGTTCATACAGGTCAGTGAGTAGTGTGAGATTTCTGTGATCCATAAGTTGGCTCCCTCCTGGTACACAGTCTTTGGTTTGAAATAAATGGCTGTGTGCGGTTGTTTGTAAAGTTTCCGTAACAATATAGCATATTTATGTAAAAAAAGGAACATATCGTTACAAATTTAACAATATTATATACACATGACAAGACAAGTGTTCTGACAGAGCGAAATAAAATGCCTATTTCCTCCGTCCAAGCTGCCAGAAAGCCACAGCACTGGCTGCTGCCACATTCAGGGAGTCTACTCCGTGGAACATAGGAATGAGAACGGTGTAGTCGCAGGCTGCAATAGTAGCATCTTTCAGGCCTTCGCCTTCTGTGCCAAGGACAATAGCCAGCTTTTCATGGGAAGTTAAAACAGGATCGTCAATGGATACAGAGTCGGTTTTTAATGCCATAGCAGCAGTTTTAAAGCCCAAAGCTTTTAAGGTATCCATGGAAGCATCCGGCCAAGAATTTTTGGGAAGAATGGTCCATGGGATCTGGAATACAGTTCCCATGCTCACACGGGAGGCGCGGCGGTATAATGGATCAGCGCAGCCATGGGTGAGAAGTACAGCGTCCATGCCAAGGGCAGCAGCAGAACGGATAATGGCTCCTACATTAGTTGGGTTTACTACATCTTCTAAAATAGCAATGCGGTTTGCATGTTTACATATATCTTCTACAGAAGGAAGGACATTGCGCTTCATGGCGCAGAGCATGCCACGGGTCAGTGCAAAGCCGGTGAGTTTTGTAAGTACATTGTATTCAGCGGTAAATACAGGCACATCAGGGTATTTTTCAAGAAGCTGTCTGGTTTCGCCTCCGTCAGCTGAGACCAGCCGTTTCTCTGCCAGAAAAGAAATGGGAACATATCCTGCATTTAATGCCCGTTCAATCACCTTGGGGCTTTCAGCAATAAAAATGCCGGGATTCGGTTCAAAATAGTGGAGAAGCTGGGCCTCGTTGCAGCGGGCGTAGATGTCAAGCTCCGGGGCGTTAAAGTCTGTTATTTCAATTTCATTTAATTTCATAAAAATAAGTCCTTTAATGGGTGATATGTAGTTTAGTGATATATCATTTCCGCGATCGCGGGAAAATATATCTGTTTTCTAGTATAGAGGAAATGTATATTCTTGGCAACCGGACATAGTTACATGGTTTCAGGAAAAATGGTTATTCTAAATCTATCAAAGAATTATCAAAAATTTATTAGTGCAAAGGAGACCAGATCCATGGAAAATAAAATGTTCTGTTACCAGTGTCAGGAAACAGCCAACTGCACTGGCTGTACTTTAACCGGCGTCTGTGGCAAAAATCCCCAGGTTGCGGCAGCTCAGGATCTTTTGGTGTATGTGACAAAGGGGTATTGTGAGGTAACAACCAGACTGCGTAAGGAAGGCACGAATATCAGTGATGCTGAAAACCGCATGGTGGTAATGAACCTGTTTATGACCATTACAAATGCTAATTTTGATAAAGAGGCCATTGAGAACCGGATCCATGACACTCTTCATGTGAAAAAAGAATTATTAAAGAAGGTAAAAGATACCTCCGGGCTTTCTGAGGCTGCTTTGTGGGACGGAAGCGGGGACTGGGAGGTGATCGCCGGAAAAGTGGGAGTTCTTTCCAATCCAGATGAGGATATCCGAAGCCTTCAGCAGTTGATCACCTATGGCATCAAGGGACTTTGCGCTTATACCAAACATGCCAATGCCCTGATGCATACAGATCCAAAGCTGGATGCGTTTATACAGGAAACTCTGGCAAAGACATTGGATAACAGCTTGTCGGCAGAGGAATTAGTGGCGTTGACCTTAAAAACAGGAGAATACGGTGTAAAGGGAATGGCCATGTTAGATGCTGCCAATACCGGGGCTTATGGAGATCCAGAGATCACAGCAGTGAATATCGGTGTAAGAAAAAATCCGGGCATTCTGGTTTCTGGTCATGACCTGCGGGACCTGGAAATGCTTTTGGAGCAGACAAAAGGAACAGGCGTGGATGTGTATACCCATTCAGAAATGCTTCCTGCCTGCAGTTATCCGGCCTTTAAGAAATATCCCCATTTTGTGGGGAATTATGGCAATGCCTGGTGGCAGCAGAAAGAAGAATTTGAGTCATTTAACGGGCCGATCCTTATGACCACTAACTGTATCGTGCCGCCAAAAGCCAGTTATAAAGACCGTCTTTACACCACCGGTGCAGCAGGATATCCGGGCTGTACCTATATTCCAGGGGGCTTAGGAGAAAAGAAGGATTTTTCCCAGATCATAGAACAGGCAAAGAAATGTCCGCCGCCTAAAGAACTGGAATTTGGTACGATCCCAGGTGGCTTTGCCCATGCCCAGGTGATCGCGCTGGCAGATAAAGTAGTGGCAGCGGTAAAGTCCGGGAAAATAAAGAAATTCGTAGTCATGGCGGGCTGTGACGGACGCATGAAGAGCCGTGAATATTATACAGAATTTGCCAAAGCGCTGCCAAAAGATACCGTGATCCTCACAGCAGGCTGCGCCAAGTACCGCTACAATAAATTAAAACTGGGAGACATTGACGGCATCCCAAGGATCCTGGATGCAGGCCAGTGTAACGACTCCTATTCCCTGGCAGTGATCGCCATGAAGCTGAAAGAGGTATTTGGACTGGATGATATCAACGACCTTCCTATTATTTATAACATTGCCTGGTATGAGCAGAAAGCCGTGATCGTTTTCCTGGCCCTTCTGTCTTTAGGTATCAAAAACATCCACTTAGGTCCAACGCTGCCTGCGTTCCTGTCCCCGGCGGTGTTGAAAGTGCTGGTGGAGAAGTTTCATATTGCGGGAATCACGACGGTGGAAGAGGATATGAAGTTGTTTTTTGGATAGATACTGTGTATTTTTAAAGTTTTCTCCTCAGTTTAGCCGTTGACATTTCCATCCCCAGTCATTATAATGTAACTGTTATAATGAAAGTTATAAAAGAAAAGCCAAGAAGGAGACAGTATCCTTTTCCAAACATTACAGAGAGCCGGTGCAGGTGGAAATCCGGTATCAGTAGGAGAAAGGAGAAGATCACTCCGGAGCTGCCAGCTGAAGTTTTAAGTAGGCCGGGCCGCATTTCCTGCGTTAAGGGAACTCATATGATGGTATGCAGTAACAGGTGGTTGAACGAATCTAAGCTTTCGTCCTTTTACGGGGATGGAAGCTTTTTCTTTTTTATGGTGATGCACCGTCAGGTGACAGATCCATGTATTGAAAATTCAGGGCGCTGACCTTGAAAAGTACCTGTGAGACATTCTTCAAATTTAGAAATGGAGGAAAAGCAAGGATGTATGACAAAGTCCCCACAGACCTTAAGTTTGTGGAAAGAGAAAAAGAAGTCGAAAAGTTCTGGGAAGATGAACACATTTTTGAGAAGAGTATTAAGATGCGTGAAGGCTGCCAGCCATATGTATTCTATGATGGACCGCCAACCGCAAACGGTAAGCCGCATATCGGCCATGTTGAGACCCGTGTAATCAAGGATATGATCCCGAGATTTCGCGCTATGAAGGGCTATATGGTTCCAAGAAAGGCCGGCTGGGATACTCACGGACTTCCTGTAGAACTGGAAGTAGAAAAGAAGTTAGGCCTTGACGGAAAGGACCAGATCGAAAAATACGGTCTGGAGCCATTTATCAAGCAGTGTAAGGAAAGTGTCTGGAAATACAAGGGCATGTGGGAAGATTTCTCCGGCACTGTTGGTTTCTGGGCTGATATGGACAATCCATATGTTACCTACCACAATTCCTTTATTGAGTCTGAATGGTGGGCATTAAAGCAGATCTGGGATAAAGGCCTGTTATACAAGGGCTTTAAGGTAGTTCCTTATTGCCCACGCTGCGGTACCCCGCTTTCCTCCCACGAGGTAGCGCAGGGATACAAGGACGTAAAAGAGCGTTCTGCAGTGGTACGTTTTAAAGTAAAAGGGGAAGATGCTTATATCCTGGCATGGACCACAACCCCATGGACCCTTCCAAGCAACCTGGCACTTTGCGTAAACCCAAATGAAGAATACGTAAAAGTGAAGGCAGCAGACGGCTATACCTATTACATTGCACATGCATTAATGGAAAAGGTATTAGGAGAAGGCTGTGAGGTTCTGGAAACTTATGTAGGTAAGGATCTGGAATTCAAGGAATATGAGCCATTATACGACTGCTCCGTTCCATACTGCGAGAAGCAGCACAAAAAAGCGTTCTATGTTGTATGTGATACCTATGTAACCTTAACAGATGGTACCGGAATCGTACACATTGCTCCTGCATTTGGTGAAGACGATGCTAATGTAGGCCGCAAGTACAACCTGCCTTTCGTCCAGTTAGTTGATGCAAAGGGTGATATGTCAGCAGATACTCCATTTGCAGGCAAGTTTGTAAAAGATGCTGATCCATTAGTATTAAAAGACTTAAAAGAAAAAGGCCTGTTATTTGATGCTCCTGCATTTGAGCACAGCTATCCACACTGCTGGAGATGCGGTACTCCACTGATCTACTATGCAAGAGAATCCTGGTTCATTAAGATGACTGCTGTTAAGGATGACCTGATCCGCAATAACAACACCATTAACTGGGTACCTGAGTCTATTGGTAAAGGCCGTTTCGGTGACTGGCTGGAGAACATTCAGGACTGGGGCATTTCCAGAAACAGATATTGGGGAACTCCATTAAATATCTGGGAGTGCGAGTGCGGACATCAGCATTCCATCGGAAGCATTGAAGAATTAAAGAGCATGTCTGACAACTGCCCGGATGATATTGAACTTCACCGTCCATACATTGACGCTGTTACCATCCGCTGCCCGAAGTGCGGCAAGCAGATGAAGCGTGTACCGGAAGTTATCGACTGCTGGTTCGACTCTGGTGCAATGCCATTTGCACAGCATCATTATCCATTTGAGAATAAGGAACTGTTTGAGTCCCAGTTCCCGGCTCAGTTCATTTCCGAGGCTGTAGACCAGACTCGTGGATGGTTTTACTCCCTGTTAGCTGAGTCTACCTTACTGTTCAACAAGGCTCCTTACGAAAATGTAGTTGTAATGGGTCTGGTTCTGGATGAGAACGGACAGAAGATGAGTAAGTCCAAGGGAAATGCAGTTGACCCATTTGACACCTTACAGAAGCATGGCGCAGATGCCATCAGATGGTTCTTCTATACCTGCTCCGCTCCATGGATCCCGAAGAGATACCAGGATAAGGCAGTGACCGAAGGACAGAGAAAGTTCATGGGTACCTTATGGAATACCTACGCATTCTGGGTATTGTATGCAAATATCGACAACTTTGACGCTACCAAATACAGCTTAGAATATGATAAGCTGCCGGTAATGGATAAGTGGCTGCTGTCCAAGATGAACTCCATGGTCAAGGCAGTAGATGACAACCTGATGAACTACCGTATCCCTGAGGCTGCAAAGGCTCTCCAGGAATTCGTAGATGATATGAGTAACTGGTACGTGCGCAGAAGCCGTGAGCGTTTCTGGGCAAAGGGCATGGAGCAGGATAAGATCAATGCCTA